>UMKZ01011891.1_pt1 | contig 59164 bp, 60 predicted proteins | sample 1966441 | NCBI WGS metagenome assembly UMKZ01 (sample SAMEA4836189, study PRJEB28245) | human gut metagenome | biome: gut microbiome; material: fecal sample | place: Denmark | collected 2008
AAGATTACTCAAAGCAACAATTTACTTAAAAAGAGCGAAAAAAATTGGAATAAAGTCAATAAATTCATTTGTATTCATAGTTTCATCTCCTCTCAATAATTGAATACAACTGAATCATATCACATAAAAATTATGAGAAGTTTATTGGACAAGAAAGCGCAAAAAAAAAGAACTTTCTAGTCCTACTTCTCATAATATTTTTCTTCTCATAACATCGTTTATCAGAAGCTTCTGATAAACGGTGATAAACTGCGTTCGCAAGTGCTTCTTCTAATGCTGCATACGGATAATTAAAAACCCAATCAGACTCTGCTTTATGTGCACTTTTTACTATTTTTTTACTCACGATTGAATTTTTTATGAATTGTAACGCCTCTCTAAGTTGATGATGAATCGGTCCTTTAAATGTATTTTCTATTATATTATCTCCGCCTAAACCATCTGGAAATTGAACAACATCTATCTGAGTGAATGGAAAAAATTTATCCGGTTGTGCACAGAAAAACATTAACCCTACATTCTTAGGTTTAACGTATTCCGGAAGTATACTAATAATATTCATATCACTACATAATTCAGTGAAATCTCCAGTTATTGATTTTTCATATAGTGAACTTCCTATTTCTCTCAGATAATTCTGAATCAAAGTTATATTCAGATCAGTTATTTCTGCTTGATGATTTACTCTATCATCAAACGGCACCCTATTTGCTAGATTAAATAAATCCTTTTCTTCATCATCAGATGGTGCCACAGTGTTTGAAGCTTTACGAATGTAATGTATTCTCTCTTTATTATTTCTCTCCATCGTCTTTGGCGATGAGTATGGTCTATTATCACCACCTGGACACCATATTACAATAAAATACTTACCTTGATATTTTTCAACACTAATTATCGGTGTATAAGACGGTCTAAGAAGTTTGCATTTCGCAAAAATACTTTTTTGAAAAGAATCCAACTTTTCTGGTTGCACACCCTTTAAAGGATAAATGGGTCTCCCATTTACTTCCTGCACTCCAATGATAATATATCCACCTCCCCAATTATCAAGATCATTCGCAAATGCACATATAGTTTTCAAAGATGCTGCTGGATCCCAAGTTTGTTTCAATTCAATTCTTGCCCATTCAACAACATCCCCAGACAATAATGTTTTAATACTTGTTGGTATTGCCATATAGTCACATCCTCCATACTATTTAATACTCCAATATTTGAGGAATTGCTTATTTGAGAGAGACTATTTTTGAATCACCTATACACATTTCTGTACATTCTTTGTCAATACACATAACGCACTAATAATCATATTTAACCATTCACTCTATATCTACTCATCACAAAAGCAACTCAAAAATAACTATTTTGGACATAAATATGTATTTTTAAGTCATTTTACAAATCTTGATTTACCTTTTTACAAATGTTTGCTATAATCAATGCATTAGAAGGGGTAGTGTAAGGGAGAGAAAGATAACATGACAAATTTACAGAAAAGAAATAAGATTATTGTGATTATTGTATCTGTACTCGTGATTCTTGGATTATCAGTATTCCTCTATATTCATCATATGGGTACAGCTTATAGTGATCGCTTCTTACCTTCTACTTATATTAATGATGTAAATGTAGGTAAGTTAAGTGTTGCAGATGCAGAAAAGAAGATTGCTGAAAATCAGTTAAACTACACTTTAGAAATGAAGTTTAGAAATAAGACTACCGAAACTATTTCAGCAAAAGAAATCAATATGAGTTATGTTCCTGATGGACAGGTTGAAGCGTTGTTGAAGAAACAGGATTCATTCACATGGTTCAAGAACTACTTATTTAATCATAAGGGAAATAAGAAAACTATTCAGACTAAAACTTCTTATGATGAAAATATGTTAAAGACTGTTCTTTATGGAAAGAATCAGTTAAAGGATGAAAACCAGACAGCTCCTACAGATGCACGTATGAAGTATGAAAATGGTACTTTTACTGTAGAAAAGGAAAAAGCTGGAAATAGCTTAAATAAGGAAACTGTTTATGAAGCAGTGAATAAAGCTGTTAGTCTTCAGAAAACTAGTTTAAATGTTGCTAAAGTAAAGGATGCATATAAGGTTCCTGGAAAAACAACTGAAACTGTTAAAGCTGAAGCTGAAACATTAAAGAAATATTTAAAGACTTCTATTACTTATGAACTACCTAACAATCAGAGTGAAGTCTTAAATAGTGAAAAGATGTTAACATGGCTTGTTAAGAATGAAGATGGTACTTATAGCTATAACGAAGAAATCTGGAATAAACGTATGAAGAACTTTGTTTATACACTTGCAGCTAAAGCCAATACTGTTGGTAAGACACATACATTTAATGCAACAGGTTTAGGTGTAAGAACTGTAGATGGTGGTACTTATGGTTATAAGATGAATCAGACAGAAGAAATCACAAAGATTAAAGAAGATTTAAATGCTGGTAAGGCTGTTAAGAGAGCTCCTGCTTATAGTGCTAAAGAACAGTCTACTGAGAATTATGGTCTTGGTGGTAACTATGTTGAAGTTGACTTATCTCGTCAGCATCTATGGATTTATAAGAATGGTCAGTGTGTTCTTCAGTCAGATTGTGTATCAGGTAAGATGACAAAAGATCGTTATACTCCAGCTGGTACATATTATATTTATTCTAAAGAACGTAATAGAGTATTAAGAGGTACTAAGGATCCTGCTACAGGTAAGTATCCTTATGAATCTCCTGTAAGTTATTGGATGCCATTTAATAAAGGTATTGGTTTCCATGATGCAAACTGGAGATCTAGTTTTGGTGGTAATCTTTATGTGTCTGGTGGTTCTCATGGATGTGTTAACCTTCCAGTAAGTTTTGCAGGTACTATGTACAATACGATTACAACTGGTATGCCAGTAGTCGTTTACTACTCACAGGGCTATACATTGAACGGATAAAAAAATGAGTCATACACAAATGTGTATGACTTTTTTTCTGCCCCTTATATCACCATATTTTCGACTTTTTCAATTCTTGTTCTTTTTATATTAAGAATAGCAGGAGGTGCTTATGAATCAAATTATTGAACATCGTAGACTTAGTAAAAAAGAGAAAATGATTCTTACCAATCATTTAATCAAAGTATGTAGAGACCTGCATTGAGTAGACACTGATTCCGATAAAGCTGTTTTTATCACTACCCTTTTATCTAAAAAAGCAGAAACGCCACCTCAATATAAAATATAGGTGCTATCCTTGATTCCCTTAATTATCCCATGATTGATTTATTTAAAGAAAATATTATTGTATCTTTTAAACAATATTCCTATCATTCATCCACAAGATAATTATCAAATAGCTTTTAGTCATGAGGGGCTGATTTCTATGAGATTCTCAATCAATTTGAATATTCTAGAGATATCACATTATTGAGACAAGTAAGTATCTATGATCTTATAGATTTCTTAGAACAGGAAAATCTAACAGAGCTGATTATTACAGAACTAGACATATTCCTGTATCTTGCATCTATAGATGAACTTATTAATAAATTAGATACATCTATCACATATCAAGAAATACTATCTCACCATATCACAACAGAAGTTTTCCATACTTATCATCAGTATAAAAAAAGAAGGTTATTTTTAACCTTCTTATCTTCTACCTGCTCCTGCATAGTGTGCAGAATAATATCCACTATTTAATGAAGAAACAACTACACCTGTCTTAGAGTTTGCAGCATGGATGAACTGTCCGCCACCAATATAGATACCTACATGAGAGATACCTGATTTATAAGTTCCAGCGAAGAATACTAAGTCACCAGCTGTTAAGCCATCCTTAGATACTCTTGAAGTTCCACTATACTGAGCCGCTGCAGTTCTAGGCAATGATTTACCATTCTGACTATATACCCAAGAAGTGAATCCTGAACAGTCAAATACTGTTGGTCCAGAAGCACCCATACGATATGCACAGCCGAGTCTTGAACGTGCTGTTCCAACGATACCACCCTGTGCAGCGCCTCCGCCAAGACCACCAAAGTTATAGCTTACGCCTTTGTTGCTCTTGTTGTTCTTATTGTTAGTTTTTACTTGTACTACTGGTGCAGCAGATACATTGATCTTTGCACTTGTTTCAGATCTATTACCAGCATTATCAGTAACTCTGTAATAAACACGATAAGCGCCAGCTTTGTTTGTATTAACAGTTCCAGTAATTTCTACTTTACCTGTTACATCACCATCTAAGTTATCGATAGCTGATGCTAAGTTTGATTTAGGATCAAATGAAGTACCATACTTCACATCTACATTATCGCTCTTTAATGTAATTGCTGGTCCAGCCATATCTGCAACTTTTACTTCATAATCATTTGAAGTCTGGTTTCCAGAACTATCTGTTGCAGTTACCTTGATTGGCTGTACATCAGTTAGATTTCTAGTATCTACATTACCTTCTACAGTAACTGTAGGGTTCACATCATAGTTATCCTTAATATCAACATAATTATGAACATCGAAACCATCATCATAGTTAACAGTGATATTACCATTCTTTAAATTCATTTCTGGCGCAATTGTATCCCCAACATTGAATGTAAAATCTTTTTCTGCTTTATTACCTGCGTTATCTTCAACAGTTGCATGGATTACCTGTTCACCTAAAACAGATGTATCTAAGCCACGATCGAAAGTAATGAAATCAGAAACATCACCATCTACATTATCAGTTGCTTTGATGTACTGTTTTAAATCATTGTTGCCGTTTGCTTCAACATCGATTACATAACCATCATTATTTACTGATTCTAATGCAGGTGCTTCTGTATCAACAACTTTAACTTCAACTTCTTTAGTTGTTTCGTTGTTGAATGCATCCTTTACAGTAACATTAACTTTATAAGTTCCAATCTGATCCTTCTGATAAGAAGTATCATTAATTTCAGTTTTAATAACACTTACTGTATCTCTATTATCTGATACAGTGAAATCACTTGCTTTTAATTCTGTACCGAATGGTACTTCAAGCTTATTTGAATGAACAATAGGCGCTGTTCTATCAGCTGCTGCATAACCTACTAATGCAAATGCTGAAATAGCGACTACTGGAATAAACATTGTCTTCTGAGTTTTAATACGATCTAGCATGAAATCTACAACTTCTTTAGTTTTCTTATCCATGTAATCCACTCCCTTTCTTTTCGACAATGATTATTATATCACTCTGTACAAAAAAATAAAGAACTTTCTTAAGAAATTTTTAAGAAATATAAAAAAGAGTTGAATATATCAACTCTTTTTTGATTAAGAATTATTTAATAATGTTGTAAGAATTATGGTATTAAGCATGTTTTTCTTTAAATGTTAAGGATAATGCTAAAGCGGTTACAATTAATACGGATAAAAACAAATAGAATGGTGTCATTGTAGAGAAGCTGTCAATCAGTTTTCCACCAATTAACTGTACGACTGCAGCACCAATTCCTCTACCTACTGTTGCCTGTAATCCAAAAGCTGTAGAGACATACTTATCTTCTACAATTTCCATGATTAATCTTACTGTAATCATAGTAAAGAGAATAGTAGATAAGCCTTTGAATACAAATACTGCCACAATTAAATTTGGATTAGGTAATGTTGCATACCAGACAAAGTTGACTATGGACATGGCACATGCAAAAAGCATAATATGTTTATATGAGAACTTCTTAATAATAAAGTCAGTTGCAAGTATTGCAGGTACTTCAAACAATGTCGCAAATAACTGGTATGTACCTACCATGGATGCTGTTCCACCTACTGATTTAATAAATACTGAGATATATGTAAAATTGGCTGTACAAGCGCCCCAGAAGAAGAAAGAGATTAATAGGAATATAATGTACTGTTTATTCTTAAAGAGGCTCTTATAGGCTTCTTTTGAGCTATATTCTACTTTTGTTTCTGCCTGCACTACTTCTGGATCATTGACTCTTAGGATACAGATAAGAACTGTTATTGTACCAAAGAGGAAGATGATGAAGATAGAAACAGGTGCAATGGCATCATAGACTAAACCACATAGCTGAGCACTTACGGCATAACCTACAGAACCCCATAATCTGATCTTACCAAAGTCATAAGGTGAAGAAACACCAATTCTGTCCGTTAATGGTGTCACTGCATTGAATAATGCAAGAATAGAAGCACTTGTGATTAATAGAATAATTAATTGATGTGAGAAGATAAAGATGATATTCATTACTACTGTAATAAATAAAGCCACTAAGGATACCTTTCTAGGTGAACGGAAGCGGTCTGCCAATGTTCCTAGATATGGTTGCGCAAAGATTGAGAATAATGGTGCTGCTGAAGTAATAAGTGAGATCTGTTGTGCATTAAAGTGAATATCACTTAAATATAAAGCAAGCATTGCATTATAGCAGGCATATGCAAAATAAAAGAAAAATGATGTACCAGCATGAAATATATAACTGTTCTTTTTCATAATGTTCCCTCCAACGTTTCATTATAACTATATATTTAAAAAAATCTTCAATTTTTCATATAATGTAACAGACTTACAAAAAAAGCCTAACTCAATGAGTTAGGCTCGTTTATTGAAACTATGATTTGGATCAAAAGCTAGCACAAAAAATACACTCTCATAATGAATGCCAAACATAACAAACTTATTTTTACCATTTCTTTTTAAATGTATATGAATTATACCAGACTTTAATAATTCTTTTTCTTCTGGATATGCACCTTCAAAAGTTGCTTTCAATCTTCGTAAATAAGTATTAGATGGATCCACTTTGCTTCCTTTGGAAGATGTGTATTGAGTAATAACTTCATCTAAGTTGGAGCACTGATCCACTTCATATAGAAACTGCTGCAATTGATCAAACACTTTCTCTTCCTTATACTTATAGTTATATTTGCTTGAGCTTTTAAAACACCCCACATTGCATTTCCATAAATATTTAAAATTAATTTCTGGATGATTCTTTGCGTTAATCGATTGGTTAGCAAGAACAAAATTTTCCTTTTTAATTTTCTTAATTTCAATCAGTTTTCTCTTACTCATTTAGTTAACTTTAATAGAATTATAGTATTCCTTCATAGTAGTAGAAGAAATCACATTATGACTACTTTCAAATTTACCTAAACCTGTTCTTTGTTCTAACCATGGGAGTTCTGTATGGGTTAAAGCCTCTAATTGATCAGCCCCATACTCTCCATAAGTATCCCAGACTGCTTCTAATACTTCAACCTGCTCTGGAGTGAACAGTTTTTCCATTCTAGCCATAGTTTCTTCACGATTAGTAATCTTTAATTCGTGCCAGCCATAGCCATCATATACTTGGTATAAAGTACGATTTACTGGACCATGTACCCATGCTTCAAATTCAGAATGACTAGCTATATCCTGATCCAAAAGTGTTAAACTCCATGCCTGTGCATAATAACAAAGCTTCTGAATCTTTTTGTTTGACATATTCCCTTTTAATAAGAACCAATCTGCCACATCAGTGATATCAGCTTTTATTGGTTTATCAACAATTGCTATCTTTGCTGTCATGCTGCATCCCTCCATTTGAAAATTTAAATGATCCATAATTTTCAAACTCATTATAGCTTTGTACAACAAACGATTCAACCAACTTGATATCATGTTTTTCACTTTCTTCACAAATCTCATAATTTCATACACCTCACTTTATGTTCTACTTTTTTATACTGCACAAAGTGGTTATTTTCTTATTCATTATATAGATTTCTCAATCATTTATCAGATTATTTTGTTCCTATTCCTTAGAATAATTCTGACTTTCCCATCAGATATGGTCTTGATAAGCATAGAAGACAGTCTTAGTTCATCGACATAGTATTTTTATATATTCTCTACGATAAATTTTATAAGCATGAATAACAAGGTCAAACTAAATAAAACGAAATGCCTATGGCTAAAAGTATTTTCACAACTTACGAAAAAAGGATTCACATAGGTATTAATGCATAAAAAAAACTGGTACACGAGGTACCAGTTATGCCTTTCTTTTTGCAGCTTCTTGTCTATTCTTTTGTGCTTTAATAACTTTCTGTCTTGAGAATTCTTCTCTGTCCTTTTCATCCAAGGCTTCTGTAATCATCTTTACAGTGGCTTCAAAACGAGGAATAGAGATGTTCTGTAATGCGTTAGCACGCTTTTGTGTCTTACGAATATTATTCGCTAGACGATATACAGAGTTTTCTACTTCTGCAAGCTTTACTGTCATTTCTTTTACATGATAGAAACAGATATAAGCATAGTCTACCTTAGAGTTCGCACGTTCAAAACCATAACCAACTCTTAATGGTGTTTTCTCATATTCAATCTTAGGTAATTCTACACCCATAACTGAACGATACTTGACACTAATACCTTCATCAATAGGTACACCTTCTACAACATCAGAAATAATACCTAAAGATTCATTTGCTTCACGTAATGCTGCATAAGCACGATCATAAGAATCTGTGATGTCATCACGGATTTCTTTTACATCATCAAGTAATGACATCATTTCTTTAATTAAGACATTTCTTTTCTTATCGAGCAGGTCATAACCAAGTCTAGCAAGTTCAAGAGACTTCTTGGTTGCCATCAAATTCCCTTTAGTAGGGACAACCTGATTAGCCATTAGTTACAGCGTCTTTCAATTCTTTGATGACTACATCTTCGTGTAAATTAAATTCTTTGACTGCTTTTTCATGATCATAGAATTTATCTACAACAGCATTATCAATACGGTCCAATGTATTCTTTGGAAGAACTGATAATAGTAACCATCCAAGGTCTAGGGTTTCTTCGATAGATCTATTTGTATCGAATCCCTGATTAAGGAAGTGCTGCTCGAAAAGACGACCAAATTCCATATATTTCTTATCAGCTTCTGATAATTCATCTTCACCGATAACTGATGTTAATGACTTAACATCCTGTACATGGGCATAACATGCAAATAACTGGTTGGCAACATCCTGGTGGTCAGCTCTTGTAAAGCCTTCACCGATACCATCCTTCATAAGTCTTGAAAGTGATGGAAGAACACCAACTGGTGGATAAATACCAGTCGCATTTAATTCAGGATCAAGAGTAATCTGTCCTTCTGTGATGTAACCAGTTAAGTCAGGAACTGGGTGTGTAATATCGTTGTTAGGCATTGTAAGGATTGGAATCTGTGTAACAGAACCCTTAGCGCCCTTTGCAATACCAGCTCTTTCATATAATGAAGCAAGGTCAGAATAAAGATAACCTGGATAACCTTTACGACCTGGAATTTCACCTTTACTTGAAGAGAATTCACGTAATGCTTCACAATAAGAAGTAACATCAGTATAGATTACAAGAACATGCATATCATGTTCAAATGCTAGATATTCAGCAGCAGTTAATGCACAACGAGGTGTTAAGATACGTTCGATGATTGGGTCATTAGATAAGTTCATGAACATAACTACTCTCTGCATAACCCCTGCTTCTTCGAATGATCTTCTGAAGTAGTTAGCTACGTCATTAGTAACACCCATTGCAGCAAAGACAACAGCGAAGCCTTGTCCTGCTTCATCGGCAATTTTAGCCTGTTTTACAATCTGTACAGCTAACTGGTTATGAGGTAAACCAGAACCTGAGAAGATTGGTAGCTTCTGACCTCTAATTAGAGTCATTAGACAATCAATAGAAGAAATACCTGTGTTGATATAGTTTCTTGGATATACACGAGAAACTGGGTTAAGAGGCTGACCATTGATATCAGCACTCTTTTCAGCATAAATATCTCCAAGACCATCAATTGGTCTACCTGCACCAGAGAAGACACGGCCAAGCATTTCCATTGATAATGGTAATTCCATTGGATGACCTAATAGTCTTGTCTTAGTATTCGCAAGTGATAAAGCGTTAGTTCCTTCAAATACCTGAACAACTACTCTTTCACCTTCAATTTCTACAATACGACCAGAACGTGTTGAACCATCTTTTAACTGTAGTTCAACCATTTCATCATAAGATGCATCTTTAACGTGATCTAATACGACGAGTGGTCCATTAATTTCACTTAAACCTACATATTGAAGTGCCATGTTACCCCTCCTTAGTCAATAGATGCACAAATTGCATCAATCTTCTTATAATAGTAATCAAACTTGCTTAAATCATTATTAGGTACATCATATTTCATCTTAACGACTTCATCAAAGATACCTGTTTCAATGATTGTACGAATAGGTTTACCCTGAGCAACAACCTGCTGACAACGGTTATTTAAGTAAAGGATTACTTCCATCATCTTAAGCTGTTTTTCAAGTGGTACATAAGTATCATCTTTATGGAAAGCGTTCTGCTGTAAGTAACCTACACGAACTACTCTGGCTACTTCAATAACAAGCTTCTGATCATCTGGTAAAACGTCAGAACCCATTAACTGTACGATTTCCATTAATTTAGTTTCTTCTGCAAGAATAGAAGCTAATTCCTGTCTATCTCTCATGAATTTAGGATCAACATTCTTTGAATACCATCTTTCAAGATCTGGAATATATTCTGAATAAGATAAGTTCCAGTTGATAGCGAAATAGTGTCTTGCATAAGCTAATGCTTTATCAAGCGCCCAGAATGTACGTACGAAACGTTTAGTATTCTGAGTAACTGGTTCTGAGAAGTCAGAACCCTGTGGAGATACGGCACCAATGATTGTAACTGAACCATTTGTGTTATTTAAGTTCTCCATATAACCAGCTCTTTCATAGAACTGAGATAATCTAGAAGGTAAGTAAGCTGGGAAACCTTCTTCTGCTGGCATTTCTTCAAGACGACCAGAGATTTCTCTTAAAGCTTCAGCCCAACGAGATGTTGAGTCGGCCATGATAGCAACATGGTAACCCATGTCACGATAATATTCAGCAAGTGTTACACCTGTATAAATAGATGCTTCACGGGCAGCAACTGGCATGTTAGATGTATTCGCAATTAGGACAGTTCTGTCTACTAATGGCTTACCACTCTTAGGGTCAACGAGTTCACGGAATTCTTCAAGAACCTGAGTCATTTCGTTACCACGTTCACCACAACCTACATAGACGATAATATCGGCATCACACCATTTAGCAAGCTGATGCTGAGTCATTGTCTTACCAGTACCGAATCCACCTGGGATTGCAGCTGTTCCACCTTTAGCGATAGGGAACAATGTATCGATAACACGCTGACCAGTAACTAGTGGCATACTGATAGGTAAACGTTTGTTGACTGGACGAGGTGTCTTGATTGGCCATTTCTGAGTTAATGTACATTCATGAGCTACACCTTCATCATCAGTGAAGACCATAACTACATCATTGATTGTATACTGACCATTTTCTTTTACTTCAGTAACTGTACCTGACATACCTGGCATAACCATACATCTATGTTCGATCATGTCTGTTTCAGGAATCTTGGCATATACAGTACCACCTTCAACATGGTCACCTACTTTAACAGTAAGAGTAACATCCCATAATTTCTTTGTATCTAGTGGTTCTACAGCACTACCTGTAGGAATGAAAGCACCACTTTCTTTTGCGATTTCTTCTAGTGGTCTTTCGATACCATCATAAATATTTCTTAAGATACCAGGACCAAGTGTTACAGAAATAGGCTGACCTGTTGGGAATACTGGTTCACCTGGTTTAAGACCTGTAGTTGTTTCATAAACCTGGATAGTAGTAAATTCTTTAGTAATAGAGATAACTTCACCCATTAATTTACTGTTACCTACATATACCATTTCAAGCATTGAAAAGGCATCTGTATCTTTTACTTTAACAACCGGGCCGTTGATTGAATAAATTAAATTTTCTTTCAACTTGTTTATCCCCCTTCTTTTATTTATTAATGATTAAACCAGAATGCTGGTTAAACCATTCTTTCTGATTCTTTAATGCGAATTCTAATGTTTCGTTATGAACAATAGAACTTTCTGTGTTTTCAACAATTAAACCACCAATAGTGATATCTCCAGCTTTCACTTCAGCTTCACCATAAGCAGCTTTTAAATCATCAGCAAGACCTAAGTCTTCTTCTTTTACATAAATAACTGAATGAGGCATATAATCACCTGCAAGCTTCTTAGCCTTGTTGACCATGAATTCTTTGTATTCAGGTGTTTTTGTAAATGCGACTAATTCTTCTCTCGCATTCTTGAAGATTGTAGCCACATACTCATCACGTTTATTAATAAGCTTTTTCTGTCTCTCAACATGGGATTCAGAAATTTCTGCAGCTGATTCTGACTGCATTTCATCTAATTCCTGTTTTAGTCTTAAATCTGCATCTTTCTTAGCTTCAGCACGCATAGAAGAATAAGCTTCTTCTTCTATCTTCTTTACTTCAGCCATGATTGCATCGACTTCTCTTTGAGACTGTTTTTCAATCTCATTCTTCATTGAGAGAAATACTTCTTGATTTTCTTCCATTGTATACTCTCCTATAGCTTAACGCCTATTGCCTCAGAGACATAACCATCGATGGCTTCACCAATCTTAGAGTGTCCATGACGGTCAGGAATCTCTGTAATAAGAGGCTTTGGCTGTTTTAATTTAATTTCTGAGATAATATCAGGACAAAGTTCAATTAACTTAGTAGTGACCAAGATAATTGCGATTTCAGGATCTCTCATCTTATTTTCAAGTAAGCTTAAGAAATCATGACGGGTATGAACAACTTTGCCTTCAATACCCACGAGTCTTAGACCAGTGAGGGTATCGATATTATCACTGATCAGAAAGAACTTCATAGTAATCTCCTATAGTGTGTTGATAATTAAGATTGAGATTAATAGACCATAGATGGCAACACCTTCACCTAAGGCAACGAAGATCAATGATTTACCGAAGTTTTCAGCATTTTCAGAGAATGCACCAATTGCAGCAGGAGCAGCAGCAGCTACGGCAATACCAGCACCAAGAGCAGATAAACCAGTTGCAAGAGCAGCACCAATGAAACCAAGACCCTGAGCGATAGAACCAGTCATCTTGTCAGCACCAGCAGCTAATACTGGGCTATTTGCATATGTAAGGAATAATACAAGTGCGACAGCACCAAAGAAACCACAGATATGAGTACCAAGACGCATTTTAGCGCTCTTAGCAGTAACTTTACCTTTGAATACATTTACTAGTGGTAAAGATAATAATACAACAATTAATGCAGGGATAATGAATGTTAAGATAGTAGTCATTTTTTCTTCCTCCGTTATTCTAGACTTTCTTTCATAGATACAAATGGTTTACCATTACCTTCATAGTAACGACTGAATAATTCATAGAATTCAAGACGTAATACCTGGATACCGACAATTAATCCTTCTAGACACATTACAAATGCGTTACCAATAATTAGAACGATAATATAACCGACTCCACCGACCATTTCAGCTAATGTGTAAACAACTAGCATCATACCAGCGTGTGATAAGACGAAACCGCCGACACGTAGGAATGACATAGTGTTGGCAACAAATGTCAACAATACTTCGATCATCTCGAAGAATGATTCAGTAAAGAAGTTACCAAATCCATGTGGGAACATCTTCTTACCTTCAAGTTTGTAAGTAAGAGGTTCTTTTAAGAAGATCATTACAAGTGGGGCAATGATAAAGATTGCGACATAGATACCCATTGGGATATTTAAGCCAAGGTTTAATAACATATTCATTGCGAGTACTAATACTGCAACATAGAATATTAAACCAGCGACACCATTTTGAGAGAATAATAATTCTCCCCAATGTTTCTTCTTCAAATTTAAATAGATATTGAATAGGATTGAGATGATGATTAAACATACACCTACACCAATTGCAACACCTAATAGCGTCATAGTATTTTCAGATGCCATTGGCGCAAAGAATGGAACGAGGATTTTTTCTGATCCAAATACTGAACCAAAGATTACACCGAATATTGCAGATGAAATACCAATACGCATACCTACTTCACCAAGCTTCATGCCTTTTAATTTATAAGCAAGGAAACCAATGATTGAAAGCAGGATACCTTGACCAACATCGGCGAACATCATACCGAATAAGAATGTATATGTTACCGCAACGAAATTTGTTGGGTCAAAGTCTGTATAAGATGGAACACCATACATCTCAACGAACATCTTGAATGGTCTTGAGAACCAGTTGTTCTTGAGTTTTGTAGGTGGATAAAGTCTTGAATCTCCCATTGCTGGTTTGATTTCAACATGCACCTTGTCCATCTGTTCAAGTTCTTCTTTTAAAGAGTGTGCATAATGTTTATCACAGAAACCATAGATAGCAGCATTGTTTCCAAATACCACGACATATCTCTGTGCTTCACTTGTCTTATTAAGTTCCTGACATGAAGCATAAATGATTGATAAATCTTTTTCTTTTTTACTGAATAAATCTTTTAATTTACCATCATATTTCTTGATAGAAGCTTCTGCAGTTGCATTCTCTTCTTCAATAATTTCTAATGATTCACCTGGAGTTCCATGAAGGAATTCAGGAATATGAATACGTTCAAAGAATAGTGAAGAGAATATGTTATCTATTTCAGGTGCATTAGAAGGAGATGTTATATAGAAACAATAACATGTCTTTGCATCCTGATAGATTGATTTAAATAAGAATTCCTGTGAATCGTAATAAGATAACTTATCAAGATTCATTGTAGGTAACTTACCAAATCTAACCTGAATATATTCGCTTGAGAAAAGGTCATCGAAGTCCATATCGAGATCCTTCATATATTTCAAGTACTTCTTGGCCTGATTGTTTTCATCAATCATTACCTGTAATTCATTTTTAACACGTGAGATTTTGTTTGCTTCATCAAGACATTCGCAGAAGTAATCATCTGCTTCTACAATATTGATGATCTGAGGCTTTTCTGATGTATTAATATTAATACCATACTTCTCTGCCGCTTCATCCATACGTCCTAATAAATCAGCATAAGGATTATCCTTATTCATGACCTTAAGACCTCTTACTGAATCCACAAACTTTGATGCTGGCTCTGGATGAAATTCTTCTGAATCAACAAGCTTAGATAATATTTCATCACTCATTGTTTCAGGGAATTCTATCTCAACGAGCTGCAGTTTTGAGATAGCCATAGTATCCTCCCTTCTATTGTTTCTTATCGAGCGCTCTCTTAATGAAGTTCAATACAATGCCTAATACAAGTACAACAACTAATGGTAAATAAGAGACATGCCAAGTTGTATCTACAGCAATTGCAACATAAGCAGCTACTGCAAGTCCCATGACGATGCCAACGACACCCTTGATAGAGAATACCTTATTAATCATTGATTGTTCGTTATAGATAGCTTTTACTTTACCAATGCAGAACTGTCCTACAATAAGTAAGAGAATCGCATTAATGAAGCGCTGATAACTAAATGCATCTGCAACAGGGATTACTGATGGATAAAGATGAATACTATAGAAAGCATCACCATAAATTAAACCACCAACAAAAGATGCAATACCAAGAATAGTAATCATCTTTCCTGATTCTTTCTTTCTCATAAGTAATCCAAGTAATACAAGCACAACACCTAAACCAATATCACCTAGCATTAATGCAAATACTAAGATGAATAGTACTGCAGTTGCTAAAGTAGTATCCACATGATCACTCTGTTTAACTTTAGAGATCGCTTCAAATGGTTTAGCCCATGGATAGTTATTAGTAAGTGTTGGTGCAATAATCTGCTGATCATCATAAATATGTGCAGGTAAGTCCTGATATTCTACGTTGTACTTTTCAAAAGCCTTCTTAATATCTTTAGCGACTCTTACAGGTACAAATCCATAGATAGCATATTTAGATTGATAATCAACAACAAATACTTTGAATTCTTCAATTCTAGCAGCAAAAGTAAGATCAGCAAACATCTTTAATAATTCTTCTTCATGTGCATCTCTAATACCTTCTAAACGGCTGTCTGCTTTACGAATAGAAGCATTCATACTTTCAATTTCTTCTAGCAATTCCTTCTTTGCGTCTTCCATTCTACCATGAACGAAATCAGGAATTTCAATTTCTTCAAAGCCAACTGACTGGAAGATGTTATCTACCTTTAAGATAGCTGCCTTAGTTGTCATATAAAGACAATAAACACTTTTAGCATCTTCACCAAGTTCTAAGAACATAATTGACTGTCCTCTATAGTAGTCAAGTTTGTCTTTGTTTCTTCTAGGAATACGGCCAAATCTTGCTTCCATATATTCGCATTCTTTAACCTCATCCATATTTAATTCTGTATTAGAAAGACCTTCTAGGATTTCATAAGCAGCCTGGTTCTGTCCACGTTCAGTCACAAATTCTTGTTTAATATCAAGATATTGCTTTGCTTCTTTTGTTACATCATCAAGCGCCTTACGATAATCTTCTTTTGCGAAATGAATAGATCCTTCTTTTACACTTGATGTATCAAGCTTTACATGTTCAGCAAGCTCTTTTAATTCATCAAGCATGTTCTTATAATCCTCATCAGGTGTCATTGTAAATACATCTTTAACGTTATTTACAATCTTTGTAGCTGGCTGAGGATAAAAATACTTTGTTTCTTTTAACTGACATAGAACCTCTTTTAAGTATTTCTTATCAAAGGTCATGTCCAGCAATTCCATTTCTTCTATTGCCATGTTATTCCCCCTAGTAGATAAGCAGCTGGGCTATTTTTTCAGCCTCTTCACCATATCTTAAACCTTCAATGATATGTTTTAGATTTTCAACTTCATTTTCGAATACAATCAGATATGTCATGTAAACCATGGCAGCATCTGTAGTAAATCTCATATATCTCTTTGCAAGATTATATTTGATCTTATCTGTGTAGTATTCGATATAAACAAATTCCTGATCATCCACATATAACTTGTAAGGTGATGAAGCAAGCTTCTTTAAGAACTCCTCTGCATCTTTTGTTTCAATCAATTCATTCATTACTGATTGTGGAATACGTGAGTAATCCAAGATCAACTGTTTCTTGATTTGTTCAGGCTTAGAATTAAAGAATCGTTTAAATCTATAGATCTTCGTAATATTTTCTAACTCAATCTGAGTATAGATCATAGTAAGTAGATCCTTCTGTTTTTTACCTTTAAATGTAGATTTCACTGTTTCAACGAATAACTTATAGTAAGCACGCTTGAAATCAAGTTCCATCATGTTTGTATCGATCTTCTCATCATCTACAGGCATATATTTCTGTAATATATGGTAATAACGTGTTTTTTCCATATATCTTAATAATGATGGGTAATCTTCGATACTTAATAAGCCATAAAGATCAAACGTTGAATAACGAGGTAGGTATGAAGGTATATCTAATTCAGAATTCAATGTTTCATCACTATTGAATAAACGTACTTTACTCAATAGCACGGCTATTTCACGTCTAATAATACCTAGCTGATAAAACTTCTGGTCACCCTTAGGTGCATAATGAATCAATCTTATAGCACGTAAGAATTCCTCTTCATCAAGAAGTGATTCTAACTGTCCTCTATGAATACTTGTTTCTTTCAAGCCTTCAAGAATAGGACCATAAGCTGTTTCACTCTTTAAGTAACTGACAACATCGTTGACAGTTCTTTTCTTTAAAAGTTCATCATAGCTTTCAGGAGTGAGATGTTTACCATACATAGATCTTGCTTTAGCAAGAACTGCATTAGATGAAAAACTCATAATCTCACCTCTAAACTTCTTTACATCTGTCTACGATAGATGCAACCCACTCCTCCTTGTGGGCTTCATAAAGGCTGGTGATCTTCTCAACAGAAGAATTGTAATCCTCTTCATTCTTCTTCTTTGTTGCGTCAATTCTTTCCTGTAACTCTTTCTTCTTTGCATCAAGTGTAACCTGATACTCTTTAACGAAAGAATCGTAGATTTCCTTCTTCTTACTGTTCATATCTGCAGTTGTATCCTGTCTCTTCTTTTTGGCATCTTTTACAGCCTGAGCACATCTGTGGTCTACAGCTATGATATCAAGAATCATTTTATCCAATCCACATACCTCCTTCTCTTTGATTCTCTAGGATAATACTCCTAAAAATTTTAAAATTCAACCAAAAACAATTCATCGTGATAAAAAAGCGTCATCTATATCAAACAGACATATTCAGACATATCAAATGTATATGTATCATGGTTGATGAATCCATTATACTCTTAATTTTGTAAAGCGTTAACATAAATTTTTGTGAAATAACGAACATAATGAATATCTTTTTTAGGAAATAGGTAATATGACCATAAGTCATTTATTTTTCCTATTTTCTGCATTAGTTATACACCTATCGCATGAATGCAACAATATACAAATATCCATCTTTGTTTAATGTAAGCGTTTCATGTTACTTTACTATGGCTTTTTTCATCTATTTTCCTTATTCTTATATATATAGGAGAGAGAAAGATGAAAATTTTAGCAAGTGATTTTGATAATACATTATTTTTTAGTGATGGTGTACACAAGGAAGATGTAGAAGCGATTCGTACATTCCAGAAACAGGGAAATCTATTTGGATTATGTACAGGTAGACAGTTGGAAGGTATTAAATACCCTTTTGGCGGGAATAGAGAGCATCCATTAACTGATATAGACTTTGATTTCTATATTACTTTAAGTGGTGGTGTGATCTTTAATAAGAAAGAAGAAGTTATTTTTGAAAAAGATATCCCTATGAATATAGTAAGAGAAATATCAGAAGTCATTCCTGTTTATATGTCTATTGTATATAAGGATGAGATTTATATGTATCGTCCAAAAGGTGAGATATGGGGAACTACTATTGATTCTTTAGATGAATTATCTTTTAAAGATACTGATGCATTCTCATTTCATTTTCCTGAAGGGGATCTTGAAGATGCGAAAAAGGCTATGGATTATATAAATAAACATTATAGTGATACATGTGCGGCATTCCAGAATAAGAATCATGTAGATGTATGTGGTGTAGGATGTTCTAAGGGAACAGGAATTAATCATGTTGTCAATTATTTTAATATTAATGAGAGTAATGTATATGGTATAGGAGATTCATGGAATGATCTTCCTTTATTAGATAGTGTTAAACATGGTTATACATTTACTTATGCCCCAAATGAAGTTAAAGATAAAGCTGAAAAGGTTGTAGAAAGCTTAAGTGAAGCTATTCAGGATATTTTAAAAGAGGATTAATTCCTCTTTTTTTGTTTAATTTCTAAATATTCTAATATTTATCTCATATTATACAAATTTTAACTCATGGATAATTGACAGCATTATATGAATATGGTAAATTTTATACAATTCTAATACTATTGGGGAGGAATTTTAAATGATTATTGGTGTTATTGGTCTAGGAACTGTTGGTTTCGGAACTGTAGATATTCTTACAAAAGAAAAAGAAAGACTCGAAAAAACAATTGGGGAAGAAGTAGTCGTTAAGTACGGTTGTGCACTTGAGGATGTAGACCTTCCTGATGGTATTATTTATACACAGGATTATCATGAAGTCATCAATGATGAAGATGTGGATGTTGTAGTAGAACTTATTGGTGGTACTACTATCGCAAAGAAGATCATCTTAGATGCATTAAATAAGAAGAAGCATGTAGTAACTGCAAATAAAGCTCTTATTGCCCATGATGCGAAAGAACTCTTTACTGTTGCCAGAGAAAATGGTGTCAACCTTTATTATGAAGCAAGTGTTGGTGGAGGCATTCCAGTTGTTGTACCTGCTAAGGAAGATCTAGTAGCAAACAATATTAATAAGATTGAAGGTATCTTAAATGGTACAACTAACTTCATTCTCACATTAATGGAAAGAGATAATCTTGATTTTGAGGAAGCATTAAAGATTGCTCAGAATCTTGGTTATGTAGAAGCCAATGCTGCACTAGATTTAGATGGTTATGATGCAGCACATAAAATCTATATTCTTACTATGAATGCTTTTGCTACATTCTTTGATTTTGATAAGATCAAATGTACTGGTATTCGTAATGTAACTAAGAAAGATATGGATTATGCAAAGAAGCTTGGTTATAGAATCAAGTTAATTGCGATGAGTAAAAAACTAGAAAATGGTTTAGGTATTGATGTATCTCCTACTCTTGTTCCAATGAGTGAAATTGTAGGTAATGTCATGGATGCTTATAATGTAGTAGAAATTACATGTGATTATCTAGAAAACGTATTATTCTATGGTAAGGGTGCAGGACGTTATGTCACTGCAAGTGCTGTAGTCGCTGATATTATTAAGACAGCTAAGAAAGATGTATGGACACATGATTATGATTATACTGAAAACGTCTATCCTATTACATCTTCTAAGTATTATGTAAGAAGTAAACAGCCACTCAATTTAAATTATGATGAATACTATTCATTTGGTGAAGATCATATTTATATTACTGATGAAGTAGAACTTAAAGATTTAGAAGACGCTTTAAAAGATACTCCAGCAACATATTTCAAAGTAAGAAGCTAAAAGGTGGGATTTAACCCACCTTTTTTAGTATGTTGATATTCTCTTTTGCATATAGATAGAATGAGAGAAGAATAAGAAGTGTAGAGATAATTGTAAGAATAATAGAAAGAGTATAGGAAATATTATAGAAAATAATATGCACAATAATCATAAAATCTAACATGCATGTAGCAACTTTACCATGCCACACTGCCCCATGTACTTCCCCTGTTTTCTTAATAACAACCATACCAATACAACTCATAAACAGTTCTTTAATAAGAATGCATATAAAAGGAATAACAAGCCATCTAAAGCGTGTCACAAGACATAGAAGTACTACTGCTTGGGTTGCTTTATCCGCTACAGGATCAAGTATTTTACCTAGATCACTCATCATATTAAATGTACGGGCTATATATCCATCTAACAAATCAGTCACACCTGATATAACCAATAATGTTCCTGTTAAGACATAATCCTTTTGGTTCATATACATATATACAATTACCGGCAACAGCAATAATCTGAACATAGATAATATATTAGGTATTGTGAATATATTCTTATTTCTCATTCTATCACTTCCTTATTATTAATACTAAAGTGTATAGCATGAATTATCAATATAAAAGAGGCAGTTGCCTGCCTCTTTGTATGTTATTTAAGTGTTACATATTTGAATACGTATGGAGTACTTACTGTATTATGAACTAATCCCTTAACGTTCTTAGCCTGTAATGCAGCTGTACCAGTTTGAACAACTGGGATATTTGGCATATCGTCCATCATTGCTTTTTCAGCTTCAAGCAATTCATTCCAACGCTTATTGACGTCAGTTTCATTCTGAGCCTGTTTTAATAATGAGTTATACTGCGCATTTTCCCATTTACCATAGTTGTTTGAGTTTGTGCTAGTTAATACGTTTAAGAAAGTAGTTGGATCAGCATAGTCTGGAGCCCAACGAGTGCAGGCAATCTGGAAGTTACCACTTGCTTCTCTGTTATAGATTCTGTCTTTCTTAACAGTAGCTACCATGTTAACTTTTAAGCCCTTTAACTTAGTAAATGAACCCTGTAAGTATTCTGCGAAAGTATCCATTGGAGATTCATCAGTACCATATAATAAATCAACTGTGATTGTATCAGTACCTAATTCTTTCTTAGCAGCATCTAAGTATTCCTGTGCTTTCTTTACATCATAGTCTACATATTTACCAGATTCTTCACGGAAATCCTTACCTGAAGGACTCTTACATAACTGAGCTGGTACAAAACCAGTAGCTGGCTGTGAACCATCTTTTAAGATGTTATCACATAAATCTTTTCTATTGATTGCATAAGATAATGCATGTCTTAAGTTTTTGTTTGCTGTAGTATCTGCCTTGAAGTTACAGATTAAGTAAGCAAGATATCCTTCTCTGATAGCCTTGAAAGTATCTTTACCTTTATACTTATCTACTAATGTAGAATTGATTGTAGCATAATCAACTTTACCATTATCGAAGTTCTGAGCAGCAGTCTTAGGATCCTGTACTAAGTACATTTCTAAGTTCTTAGTCTTAACAGACTTTGCATCATAGTACTTATCATTCTTAGTGAATGTAGCCTTGTTACCCTTGATCCACTTAGTCATCTTATAAGCACCATTACCTAAAATATATTCAGGCTTAGTTGCATAGTTCTTACCACATTTTTCAACGAACTTCTGGTTCTGTGGGAAGTAACATGGGAATGACATTAAACCTACAAAATATGGAACATTCTTTTCAAGATCAACGACAACAGTCTTGTCATCAGTTGCTTTAATACCAAGTGTGTTTAACTGTTCATCAGTTGCAGTAGTACCTAAATCAATTAAAGAATCAGCATTCTTAATTGAAGCACCTTCGCTACCTAACATATAAGCGTAGTTACCTGCATTCTTGATGATTCTGTGCCAAGAGTAAACGAAGTCCTGTGCAGTGACATCATCACCATTAGCCCATTTAGCATCTCTTAAATGGAAAGTATAAGTTAATCCATTGTTGCTTACATCCCAGCTCTTAGCGATGCCAGGGATTGTGTTGCCCTTCACATCAACAGTTGTTAAACCGTCTGTGATAGCAGTGATTGCATTGAAAGACATTGCATCATCAACGACTGTGCTGTCCATACCAACGATATCTGTATCATTCGCAAATCTGAATGTATCAGTATCTGTCTTAGAACCACAGCCAGCAAGCATACCTGCAGCAGTAGTTAATGCAAGCAATACCTTTACTGTTTTACCTGTTTTCATTAATTTTCCCTCCAAAATTCATTATTAATGTTAACAGTTGTGTAGTTTACGCTTTACGTCAGATATAGTCAATCGTTTTGTACATTTTATTTGTAAATATATTAAAATTTCATTACATTTTAGCGATATCAGAAATATTGTAAATGTTTAATCAAAACACAAAAAAAGGAGACAGCATTTCTGCTATCTCCTAGGCCACTCTGTTTTGACACAAAGTAGAGGTTATTTTAATTTAACATATTTGAAAGTATATGGAGTTCCTACTGGTACCACTACTAATCCTTTTACGTTCTTAGCCTTTAATGCTGCAGAACCTTTTTCGAATACTGGGATATAAGCCATATCTTCCATCATAACTTTTTCAGCCTGGATCATTAAATCCCAACGCTTAGTTAAATCTGATTCTTTCTGGATCTGTTCCATTAATGCATCAAACTTAGCATTAGCATATTTACCATAGTTGTTTGAGTTATCAGTTAAAGCTAAGTTTAAGTAAGTTGTAGGATCTGCGTAGTCTGGTCCCCAACGAGTACATACAACCTGGAAGTTACCATTTGCTTCTCTGTTATAGATTCTATCTTTCTTAACAGTTGCAACCATGTTTACCTTTAAGCCTTTTAACTTAGAGAATGAACCCTGTAAGTATTCAGCCATAGTATCCATTGGTGATTCATCAGTACCATATAATAAATCAATAGTGATTGTATCAGTACCTAATTCTTTCTTAGCAGCATCTAAATATTCCTGAGCTTTCTTCTGATCATAGCTTACATATTTATCTGCATCATCACGGAAATCTTTACCAGCTGGGCTCTTAGATAACTGAGATGGAACGAAACCAGTTGCAGCCATAGAACCATCTTTTAATACGTTTTCACATAAATCTTTTCTATTGATTGCATAAGCTAAAGCTTCTCTTACGTTCTTATTAGCAACAGTGTTGTTCTTGAAGTTTACCTGTAAGTAGAATAAGTAACCTTCATTGAAAGTAGTGAATGTATCTTTACCTTTATACTTATCTACTAATGTAGAGTTGATTGTTGCATAGTCAACTTTACCATTATCGAAGTTCTGTGCAGCAGTCTTAGGATCCTGTACTAAGTACATTTCAAGATTCTTAGTTGCTACTGTTTTCGCATCATAGTACTTATCGTTCTTAGTGAATGTTGCTTTGTTTCCCTTAACCCACTTAGTCATCTTATAAGCACCATTTGATAATGTATATTCTGGCTTAGTACCATAGTTCTTACCACATTTTTCAACGAACTTTTCGTTCTGTGGGAAGTAGCAAGGGAATGCCATTAAGTCTGTGAAATATGGAACTTTGTTTTCAAGTTCTACTACTAAAGTCTGATCATCTTTAGCTGTAACACCAAGAGTAGCCATCTGTTCATCAGTTGCATTAGCACCTAATTCCATAAGTGCATCGGCGTTCTTAACTGAAGCACCTCCGCTACCTAACATATAAGCATAGTTACCAGCATCTTTGATGATCTTACGCCAAGAATAAACGAAGTCATTTGCAGTAACCTTATCACCATTTGTCCATTTTGCATCTCTTAAGTGGAATGTATAAGTCTTACCATCATCACTTACATCCCAGCTCTTAGCAATTGCAGGTGCAGTCTTACCTTTTTCATTAACGGCTGTTAAACCATCTGTAATAGCATGAATTGCGTTGAATGACATACCATCATCAACTACTGTAGAATCCATACCCTGGATATCTAATTCACTTGCAAATCTGAATGTATCAGTATCTGTCTTAGAACCACAGCCAGCTAACATTCCTGCAGCAGTTGCAGCGGTAAGCAATACTTTTACTGTTTTACCTGTTTTCATATATTCTCCTCCTGTAGTATTTGTTTTCTACTATGGTGATTAGTTTAGTCTAAAAATTGTATACTGTCAACATAATTTCACACATTTTTTTGTATTTTAGTGACAATTCTCATTTTTATTACTGTATTTACTAAATTCTAAACAGATGTGTCTATTTTTTAGTAACTTTTTATCACTTTGATAATAGATTGTACTAAATTCTGTACAATATTTTAAATTGTAAAGGACGTATATACAAAAAATGAACAATACAATCCTGTATTGTTCACTTTATGTGTTTTCTATTTTCTCAGCTTATTTTGGTAGTCCTGCAAGGCATCTGTAGCATAAGATCTTGCATTAAATTCGTTGATCTGATTGTAGTATTTTGCCTTATTTGTAACTTTGGTAGAGAATTCTTTCTTATAAGTGGCAATGATACGATAGTCAAATAGCTTATTATAATCACTGCTCATTGTGTCATAAGATTCTACAAGGGCATATTCATAAGCATGATATGTACTATGAAGTAATGCCTCTAGTAGAGTTGTAGAAGATGCATGATCTAATTGACTGATATCAAAAGTAATTTCTTTTGATTTATTATTATACTGACAATAGGCATGTGTTAAGTGACTTCCAGCCCCTACTTTGATTCTTGCAGATATACCGAGATAGTCTCTTTCGTTATTACATATAGTCTGTAATGTATTGAGCTTCTCTTTACGTGTGAGTTTAGACCAGTTATGTAAGTTTTTAAGTGATTTTTCATCATATTTTCTCATATAGACATCTGTATTATTTGTAATCTTTGTAGATGATTGAATGATAGAAGAACCAAATAAAGTAAAACTTAATACAATGACAAGTGATAAAAGAGAAGCTAAACCAATCACAAGCTGTGATTTTTCTAAGAGTGAGTTATAGTTTCTTCTTTTTACTTTATAGAAGTAAAATCCTACATAAACTAGATCAAGACCAATAAGTAATACCCATACTATTCCTAGGGGTATAGGAAGAAGTAACATATAGGCAAGTGTTGTATAGATACCAAAAGGTATGAGTACGTTTGTCGCAATGCTTAAGTAGTTTCTTCTATCATCCTTTTCAAAGTAGATGAGTCCAAAGCTAAGTACTGTAAGCAAGAATAATACAAGCTTAGATTGTAGTAACGAACAGCCCGGAATCACTCTAAAGATAAATATGCAGAATATAATAAGAGTAACAAAATATGCAATGACTGCCCTAATAATGAAATCTTTAAGTGTAAATGTATTATGTTGTTTCATAGTTTTCCCTCCTAATATTAATTATATTGTAAATACAAGTGAAAAAGAAGCCCAAAAGAAAAAGCCAGAGAACTGGCTTAGACATTCGTGAGTTTCTTCTTTTTTACAACTAAATAGGCAATCACAATGGATGCAGAAGTCACTGCCCAGCTGATTGGGTAGACAACTAACACTGACTGGAATGTATGGATTCTTGCGAAGGCAATAAAGATCCAGGCAAGTCTTAATGCACATGTGAAGATGATACAGAGTACTGTAGAGATCATTGGATTTCCTAGTCCTCTGAGTGCACCTGACATGATTTCTATAGTCATATTGAGTACTTCAAATGTGACTACAATAGAAATACGGATACAGGCTATTTTCACAATGGCAGGATCTGATGTAAAGATTCCTGATAGGACTGGTGAGAATGATACGAAGAGTGCACTGACAGCACCAGTAAAAAGTGCACCAAGTAACATACACCATCTAATAGACTGGATGCAGCGTTTATAGTTTTTTGCGCCATAGTTTTGTGACGTAAAGGTAATAGCTGCCTGAGCAAATCCTGTAACTAAGAAATAAGAATACATTTCAAAGTTTAAGGCAACAGTAGAAGCTGCAACAATATCAGCACCTAAGCTATTAATAGCTGATTGAATAATAATATTAGAAATATTGAACAACATTCCTTGTATTGCAGCAGGAATACCTATAATAAGTATTTCTTTTGTATAGACCCATTCCATCTTCATATTGTCTAATCTAACCTGCAAAGCGCCTTCTTCTTTATAAAGAATCCTAAACAACAATAAAGAACTTGTCGCATCAGCAATCGTAGTAGCCAAGGCTACACCTGCGACATCTAGCTTAAATAAAATAACAAATACTAAGTTCAATACAACATTAATAGTACCTGAAATAATTAAACAGTAGAGTGGTCTTTTGGTATCTCCACCCGCTCTTAGTATGGCAGATTCAAAGTTATAGATAGTTAAGAAGAACATTCCTATAAAACATACTCTTAAGTAGAGTACTGCAAGAGGTAGTACTTCTGTTGGTGTGGACATAAGTTCTAGTAGTGGACGGGCAATGATTTCTCCAATAATAGATACAATAAAACCAGTGATAATAGATAATACAAGTGCTGTATGTATGGCCTGATTGGCTCTATCTTCTCTTTGTGCTCCTAAAAAACGTGAAATAATCACATTAGCTCCTACTGAGAAACCTACAAAGAGTGTGATAAATAGATTAGTGATTGGGGCAGTACTCCCTACTGCCGCTAGTGAATGACTTCCTGAAAACTGTCCTACAGTCGCTACATCACAGGAGTTAAATAACTGCTGAATAATACTTGTAGCTGCTAAAGGTAATGCGAATGCAAGGATCTTATCCCATAATGATCCTTCTAATGGATTAATTCTTTTAGCCATAATTTCCCCCTTCTTGCCTATTCTATCTTTAAAGCACGCTTTAAGGTCAATACTTTTCCTACTAGAATACTATACTTATTTATTTTTTATGATGCATTATTTCACAATTAGAAATTATTTTCCTATATAATTAATATGAAAGGAGGTTTCACTATGAAGAAACTATTTACATTATTATTATCGTGTATGGTAGTGTTTGGTTTAAGTGCATGTACCAACAATAATAAGGATACAGGACAGAGTAATCCTACTAAACAAACTGATACACCAACACAAACAGAACAATCAATTGATGAAGCATTCTATAAGGATTTTAAAACAGCATTAGAAGAAAGATGGAAAATAGAAGAAAATGATGCAGAACTCACTACAGAAATCTATACTCGTTATGTAGATACTGAACTTAAATATCTAAGCAAGTATGAACATAAAGAAGATTCATTTAATAATCATGAAATTGGTGAAGCAGCTGAAGATTATGTAGAAGCCTTAGTTGAAGGTAAACAGATGGCTTATCTTATCGATAAGGATTATACTAAATGGCATCAGGAGTATGAGGATGAAGTATTTGAAGAAAGTACTGAAGCTATTTATAAGTTGAACGCTATAAAGAAGATTACTTTTGAAAATGAAGAAAACCAGAAGAAGTTTGATCGTCTTGTGAAATATGGTGAAGAATATAGTAAGGGGGATGACTAATGGATAATATTGTCGTATTGAATGATAATGAGGGAAATGAATTAGAGTTTGAATATCTTGATTTAATTGAACATAATGAAGAAACATATGTTGTGTTATTACCCGTAGATGAAGAAGCAGATGAGGTAGTGATTTTGAGATGTGAAGAATCAGAGGATGATTCTGATGAAGAAAACTATCGTTCAGTAGATGATGAAGCACTACTTAATGAACTATTTGAAATCTTTAAAGAAAAAAATGCAGATAAGTTTGATTTTGATTAAGAACGAGGGGCACCTGATGGTGCCCCTTTATTGTGCTTCTAATTTTAATAACGCTTCTTTTCTATCAATACCACCTGCATAACCTGTTAAGCTTCCATTACTGCCTAATACTCTATGACAAGGGACTATGATACTTATTCTATTATGTCCTACTGCTCCTCCTACTGCCTGTGCAGAGAATCTTTTAACACCTCTTCTTTGTGCTAATATATTTGCTATTTCTCCATAAGTCATTGTATGGCCATAAGGAATATCACATAAAATTTCCCATACTTCTTTTTGGAAATCTGTACCTATGAAGTGAAGAGGAAAATCAATAGGTGGCTGTTCTTGTTTAAAATAGAGATCAAGCCATTTTTTTACTTTTAGAATAAGTTCTGTGTCTTTTTCTTCATAAGGTTCTTTTAATCCTGATGCATAATACTTCTGATTCTCAAACCATAAGCCATATACACCTATTTCATCCGTCGCAATAAGTATATCTCCTAGAGGAGATTGATAGTGTCCAATATGAGTCATAAGAAGTCCTCCATCATCTTCTTAGCAAGCTTATAAGCACCATATTCTGGTGTATGAATAGGTGGATCTATTGTTTTATTTAAAACAGGTAGAATATATTGAGAAGCCTGTTCAAATACGCCTCCTATATAAGAAATACGAGGTGTTGAGTTATATTGTTTTAAGAGTGTTTGTATGAGTGAACGAATTTCTAAGGCTGCCCGTCTATATATTTCTATTGCATAAGGATCTCCCTGATTGGCAGCTAAGCCATTGATATAAGCATAGGATGCAATAGATGTACGATTCAGGCTATTCATAAATGTGATGATATCATAATCAATATCTAGATGACATTCTTCCATAATTAGATCATAAAGAACTGTTTTTTCTAGTCTACCATCTATTTCTTTACAGAATGTATTGAACATCTTCTTCGCAATCCAATAAGCACTGCCCTCATCCCCTAATTGATAACCCCAGCCTCCACAACGTGTGAGCTTATTATTCTTAAGTGATAAGGCAATACTGCCTGTACCTGCAATAACAACAATACCATCATGACCATCTAGTGCACCTTCTATCGCAATTCTTACATCACTTTCTACTACAAAAGATCTAGGGCCAAATGCTTCTTTACAAATATATTCTATTTTATCTCTTAATTCTTTTTGTTGGCCATATCCTGCTAGTCCCGCACCAATTATTGCAATATGATCAGGATCTAACTGATTAACACCGTTTCTTAATATTTCAATGGCTTGATCTTGTGGCTGAGTGAGAACATGTACTGTAGGAAGAATCAAATTCTTTAAACGTGTTCCGTCCTCATTAAAGAGAACCATCTTTGTCTTTGTGCCACCACCATCTATACCAATATACAACATTTCTGTTACCTCATAGTTTTATGGATACTTCCATTGTTTTTTAGTAGAACTTCTTCGCATTCTTTTTCATCTTTACCTGTTAAACCAGATAGAATCGCAATCTTTACATTGTAGTGACATTTAGTTAATAATTTAATTGATTCTTCCTCAGAACAATCTAAAGATTGTGAGACAATGTTGATGGCTCTTGTTTTAAGTTTTTCATTGGTAGGTTGTAAATCAACCATGAGATTTTTATAGACCTTACCTCTTTTAATCATGACAGATGTAGAAATCATATTTAAAACAAGCTTTTGGGCAGTACCTGCCTTCATTCTCGTAGAACCAGCAATAACTTCTGGGCCTGTAATGACTTCAATTGGATAGTGGGAGTATTTTGATATTTCCCCATTGTGAACACAACAGATAGAAACTGTCTGGCATCCTAGTGTGCGCGCATATTCAAGTCCGCCAATGACATAAGGTGTTCTGCCTGATGCTGCAATACCACATACAACATCTTTGTCTGTTAAGTGAATATTCTTTAAGTCCTCCACAGCAAGATCCTGAGAATCTTCTGCACCTTCTATAGCTGCTGTGAGCGCTTCTTTTCCACCTGCAATTAATCCCTGTACTAGACGAGGATCAACACCATATGTAGGAGGACATTCCGAAGCATCTAATATACCTAATCTACCTGATGTACCTGCACCAATATAGATCAATCGACCACCTTTACACATCTGGTAATAAATACAATCAACCGCAATTGATATTTTTGGTAGAACTTCTTTTACAGCTAAAGCCACCTTCTGATCTTCATTGTTAATAGTAGTAAGAATATTTATAGTAGACATTTCATCTATATGTAATGAGTCAGGATTAGACTGTTCTGTATCTAATTGATTTAAGTTCATTGGTGGTTCCTCCTTTCTATTTCATTATAAGCGTGATGAAATGTTATTTCTATAATAAAAGACTCATAGTGAAATATGAGTCTACTTTTTGAGTATAGAGACATTGTCTTTAGAATCTATGAGTTTCTTTTTATGTTCTTCAAAGTTCTTCTTAAATACACCGTAATACAATAAATCAGTTATCACAAATGAAGAGATACGAGAAGAGACAGCACCTATACGCAAAGCTTTTTCTTCACTTGGTACTTTAAGTGAGTAGGTACTTAGTTTAGAGATTGGATTAGAGTTAATCTGTGTAATAGAGATAAATGGTATTTGTTTTTCATGTAACACTCTAGCAACATCTACTAAACCTGTCGTAGAACCTGAGTAACTGATAATAATAGCTGCATCATTTTGCTCCATGCTTTGGGCGAAGGTCATCTGCACATGAAGATCAGCGTTATAGATCACCTTCTTACCTATACGCATGAGTTTTTGATAGATATCTAAACCAATAACTGATGAACCACCTACACCAAAGAGATAGATAGTAGATGCATTATTAAGTAAGTCTATTGATTGTTCAAGGGTATCAATATTTATTAACTGATATGTTTTTAAGACTGTGTTCATGTTTAATCTACAGCCTTTTTCTACTAGTGTACTGGTATTATCTTCTGGTTCAAAGATGAGATCTACTTCTTGTTGTTTTTCTTCTTTAGTTGATTGAGCTAAGTTCATCTTTAGATCACTAAAGCCTTTAAAACCTATTTTCTTTGAGAAACGGATAATAGCAGCTGCAGAGGTATTTGTCTTCTCACCTAATACCTGTGCAGAATCCTGTAATATATCATTTTCTAGTATGTATTCAGCTATAAGCTTTTCTGTTGCAGTATAGCTATCATTGTATTCTTTAATTCTTAAATATGCGTTCATGAGATCACCTCCGATTACCCCTATTATAGCATATAGAAAGAGTTGTTTTGTATAAGAAAATATCCCCTGAAAAGGGGATTGCGTACTTGCCATTTTATACTGTCAAAAATTCAGTTTTCAACTTTTTATAGAAAACATCATAATTAAGTTGTTCACATCATTTTAATCAGTGCTTAAAAAGATTACCAAGATTCAACCTATTTCATTGTCCTTCTTATGATTTTTTGTTTATTATTCTTATCAAATTATATTTTCCCTTCAAGAATTAAATATATCACTTTACCATAGAATATAATTCTTTTTACCTTTATGTTTTTTAACTTTTTTCCTCTATTCTTACCCTTTAACATTTTATCCCAATATTCATCTATTTCTTTATTAGTTAAACTATCATCAAATACCTTTGAATACTTTTGGAATTGTTCTTTGAGATCGTCATTAGTCACATTATCGGAATTATTTAGAATAGCAACAGCCATTTTATTCCCAAACATGTTTTTACGTTGTATCCATATCCCTAATTTCTCGTTTGATATATCAACTATACTAGGCGAATCTTTTCCTTCAAGTTTTTTCATACTTACCATATCACTAGTAATATCTGGATCATTAATTTCGTTATATTTATTCAAAAAAGAATTAATACTTGTATCTTTTTTATAAATCAACTTTTCTTTTACCTTTTTCTTAACTCCAAAGAAACTATTTTCTAATGTGTGTTCAGTTGTACTTTTTGATTTATTTATTGTACCACAGCTTACTAATAGCAGGCAAAGAAGCAGTATGATTACTTTTCTCATATCAACACCCCTCATTCATTTCACATTTAACCCATATCCAATTATTACACCAACTATACCACAAACAATATGTACTATATTTGAAATATTGTTCTGAACTGCAATACCTTCATACACCTGCTGTCCAATATGCAACCAATATAAATGTAATAAGAATTTCTCCTTCTCTGAAATCAGTAAATGAAGCAAGCATAATAAATGCAAAAACTGCTCCACTCTACTTCTTGTGGTTTTTCTTCTTTAGTAGATTGAGCAAGGTTCATCTTTAGATCACTAAACCTGTTTTCTTTAAGATTCTGATATTAGCTATTGCAGAATCTTGTAGTATATAATCACTATTAGCTTTTTGTAGCAGTATAACTATCTATTCTTAAGTATGCATTCATAGGACTACCACCGATTAACTATATTATAACATATAAAAAGAATTGTTTTGAATATGAAAATATCCCCTGAAGAGGGGATTGAGAACTATTTTAAATAATCTTAATTACATTACTTGTATCTATCAAATTAAAACTATTGTGCATTTTATGTTTTACTTTCTTAACCATATCTGGATCTAACTTATTCAAAAACATTTCAAAATCAATTTGTGATTTTGCTTTAATTTCTTTTAGTTTTTTAGCATCCGAAATCTTTCTTTTTGCTTCACTTTTAGGATATCCACCACCAAATGGTTCTGAAAATAATGCTTTGATTGTTTCCTCTAAATTCTTTTCACCTGTATATGTATATTCTTCTCCAAGAGGTAAAGATACTACATTTCCATTATTGATCTGTGCAAATAAATAGGCATCTTTCGCAGTTGGAACATACCCGCATAAAACACCGGGCATACTATTACAAGCAAGCATCATCCCTTGTCCTGAAGAACATCCAGTCACAGCAAAATCAACTATATGACTGTTTATGAGTATTCCAATCAACAATGCAATCTCAACATAAGTATAGTTTTCATCTTCATCTACAAAACATCCAAGATTAATAACTTCTGCATCTTTAGCATATTTCTTTGTATATTTATAAAGCATCTCATTTTTTGATACTTGTGAACTTGCTTGTACGACTGCTATCTTCATTGTTTCCTCCAATAGTGTATCTATGTTAATACTGTATTCGTATTTAATCTGCTTTTTGCATCTTTAGATCACTAAGCCCTTAAAACCTGTTCTCTTTGAGAAACGTATATTAGCTACTGCAAAATCTTGTAATATATAACTAGTTATTAGCTTTTCTGTAGCAGTATAACTATCTATTTTTAAGTATGCATTCATAGTACTACCACCGATTAACCATATTATAACATATAGAAATAGTTGTTTTGAATATGGAAATACCATAAGTAAAGGACCTAGAATCAACCTAGGTCCTTTACCTTAAAACTCTATTTCATACTTTAAAATACTTTTCTCTTCATTTTGTACTTCACTTAATACAGTTGTATTCCCAGCCATCTTCAAACTTTTCAATATCATATCAAGCTTTGCAGCATCATTTTCTTTTAAACCTGATGTACTGCTTAATTTGATACTTAGTGTCTGATGATTTATAGGTCCATTAGTATCCATACGCATATCTATTAAGTTTTGAACATTCTGATCATACTTCAGATATCTTACATGAGGTTCAGCTGGATCATGTCCTGAGAAACTATTTTCAGCTTCAATCTCTACTTTATCGTATTGTTTTGATAGTTTATCAACATCAACTGACACTGTACCATCTCCATCTTTAGCTTTTCCGTCTGCTTTTCCATTCCACTTCTTCTTAATAAGTGAAGATTTTTCCCTCATATATGTAACTCTGAATTTTTTTGCACCTAAATCTTGTGCAATCTTCTGTAATTCATTCACACGAGCCTGCTTCAAACGATCAAAATATTCATCTAGCACAATATAGTTATCTTTATCAGTAGGATCTACATAATAGAAATTAACCTCTTCGTAAGGATAGAAATTCAACCCAAACTTATTGACTGAATCTTTAAAGATATTCACCCATCTCTCACCCTTACAGGTAGCCCAATATCCAATTGATCCTCTACATACTTCTATATCAAACTTCTTATCTCTTTCTACAATTCTCACAAGTCGTGAATATTGCATACCATTTAAATCTTCAGAGAAGATTGGTTTCAGTCTTTTCAAATTCCATTGACGTTTCATTTCATCCATCTTTACTGCAACATCATGGGCTTTTTCTGATGCAGTATCTCCTAGTTCTTTTGCTTTGCCTGCTGCAACATCTCCTAGTTCCTTAGCGCGCCTATCTAACTCTGCATCATCAACTGCTTTAACTACTTTCACTCTTGCTTCATCAATACCATCTTTAACATCATCAATCATTTTACTAATTTTCATAAGTTCTTCCCTCCTACATACCTTGTTCTTGTCTTATTTGTTTAATTTGATCTTTATAAGTCTTATTATTCTCTTCACTCTTTGCTGGAATAGAATATCTCTGTATAAATTCTATTACTTTCTTTTGTTCCTCTAATACTCTTATCGTATTATTGATTTTATTTACTTTCTCTTCTATTACAGTTTCCTGCTTCATTCCTTCTAGAATCAGTTTGATTCCTTTTAAATCAAATCCCATTTCTTTATACCATAATATTTCCCATAGTCTTTCCATAGTCTCATCATCATAGAGTCTATAATTATTCTTTGAGCGCTTAACAGGTAATATACCTTCATCATCATAATATTGTAATGTACGCTTACTGACTCCTGATAACTTACTCACTTCATCAATCTTTTTAAACACTTTTTACATCCTCGTAACTTGAGAATACGCTATCACGTAAACGTGATAGCAATACCCACACTACGAATCTCCTTTCCATTAGAGAAGATGTAAATTTCGCGTATTTAAAAAGATGATGATCGTATCATCACCAATGCTTTTATATCTGTTTTATTCGTTGTATGATTAGTGAAGAGGTGATTCCAATGAAGCATATCTACAACAAGCTAGTTAGAGATCGTATTCCTGAAATCATAGAAAATGATCATAAAACTTGTGTAACAAGAACACTCAATGATGAAGAGTATCTCAAATGTTTAAAAAGCAAGTTATTAGAGGAATGTCATGAAGTAATAGATGCAGAAGGTGAAGATATTAAGAAAGAGATAGCTGATGTATTAGAAGTATTAGAAGCATTAGAGAATACACTTCACATTGATCATCAAGAAGTACTTTCTATCAAACAAAAGAAGGCGCATAGTAACGGTGCCTTCGATAAGAAAATCTATCTAGAATATGTAGAGGATTCGTATGAATAAGTATATACAGGATTGGCTTGATGTAATTGAGTATATGAATAATGATAATACATATAAGTTAGCCTGGGGTCGTGCTATTCTTGAAAATGTATATACTCTTAATCACATTGAAGAAAATAATGTGATTACCTTTGATGCAATAGCTCATAAGATGGTGAAGTATTACTGGAATCAGACATTCTTCTTTAATCTAAGACAAGGATCAAACATTAAAAAGAAACCTGTCATTGTTCAACAGGTTGATTTACTTATTGATAAGTATAAAGAATTAACAGGGTCTTCTATTCCTATCTGGTTTGATAAAGCTGAAGAAGAACTTACTAAAGAACAAGACTTCTATAAGAGTGTATTGAAGAAGTGTGCAAGAAAGTTAAAAGATGATGTATCCTGGCGTTTTATGAATCTGAATAAAGAGAAAAAGGATCTTTATGTACTCAATAAGGATTATCTCTACATCTCCATCAACAAAGAGCAGGTATTGTTGCTGAAAGAATATAGTTTTGTCTTATCACAATTACTCAATTATAAATGGGCACAGTTATTAGAGAAGTTCAATAATGCGCCACGTATTACATCTAAGGTAAAGGGTATCTCTGATAATCAGATTAGAAGAAATAACCTTACAAAATATAAAAACATATTACTAGAGAATATGAATAAACCGATTGATTTCTATACAGGTGATGAATTAGATATGGATGATATTAGTGTAGATCATGTGATTCCTTGGTCATTCATGTATAGTGATGATATCTGGAATCTTGTACTCACTTCTAAGAGTCATAATTCTTCTAAATCCAATCATATACCTAGTAAAGAAGTCATTGAACAATTAAATCAAAGAAACAAAGCTCTTATTGAAACTATCAATAATAGTAAATACAAGGAAGAACTCAATATTGCGATTATGAACAACTATGTAGATAAGTTCTACCTATCAATGAAACTATAATTTTTTCTAGTTTTTTGAATTTTATTGAATTTGAATAAAGAGTTTTCTACAATAATCATAGAGGAACTTAAGTAATCTTAAGTCATTCCTTAAATAAGAAAAGCCTATTGAGATGCTCATCTCGCCAGGCTTTTTTTATTCGTATAACATAATATTTATAAGGGGTTTTAATTTAAGTTTTTTATTTGTTTTTTTGTATTCATTTGCATTGATATCAGGAATTTATTAGTATACTTATAGAATGTTTTTTTCATAATATATTTTCCTTTTTGTCTTGCCTGTCTATTATTAGACAGGCTCTTTTTCTTGTATACATTCAAGTAAATCAACAGCTTCAATCTTATATAATCTTGATAAAGCTATTAGATTGGTGGTATTGGGTTCACTTGTTCCATTCTCCCATTTAGAGACAGCTTGTCTACTTACTCCTAATGTTTCTGCGACAAATTCCTGAGTCATATTACAACGCAAACGATTTTCTTTAAGAGCTTCTCCTAAAGATTCCGCGTTGATTTTCTTCTCTTCTCTTATATCTTTAGAGTTAATATATTTCTTTAGAGCTTTCACTATTAATATGAAGAGATAGATGGATGCACAAAAGAAGAAAATCATAAATGCAATGTAAAGAATGGCAATAATATAACTAATCACTTCATAATACATATCTCTTTTCCTTTCTATGTTGTTCCATAGCACTTTATTTGATTTAAAGCACGTTGAGGAACTTCTGATTTTGATACAATACTTTGGTCAGTGACTACGTTCTTTTTTGTTTTTAACTTAATGTAAGTTCCTGGACAGTAGGTGTTAATAAATGTGACACGCTTTCTTTCTCCTAATGCATTAAAAGATACAAGAACATATTCTTTTCCAATAGGTTGTTTATGACCATAATCATCGATGAGCCATGATTCTCTATTCACATTACTACAAGGAATCTGTGTATAGTAGCAGTCAGATACAGTGTGGTCAGTACTTAAGTATCTCACTGCTGTAATTGTAACTATACTGATTAAAATGATAAATACAACCAATATGCCTTTTTTGTTCATAAAACCCCTCCAATCATTTTTTATTGAATAATAGAAAGAAAATAAGACTTCCGATGAGCAGGAAGTCTTATATGAGATGGGTTATAGGTATTAAGCAGGATGTGACAGAAGAATATGTTGACTACATATTGAAAGCTTTATTACATTATCCGGTTTTTATCTTCTGTATTCTAGGAAATTGAGAGTATCCGTATTTTTTATTTAATCCTATTATGAGTGGAAAGAAGTCGAGAATGTCTAATTCTTGTAAAAAATGAATAATTAAAATAACCTATAACCCCAATATCTCATATTGGCATAACTATTCACCCTATGCGGTGCGTGACAAGTAGTTGATATAATAACTAGAGAGCGTATCTCATAAAAGATATTTATTGGTACATTAGGTAGGAGAATAGCTGATGTCCATTTTGTGCAGGATTGTGTGAGAAGTCACGATATCATTAGGGCATGTCAACTTTCTTAATATCTTTCATCAGATTGTAAAGGTTCTAAGATACTTGTCTAATTTATAGGGTAAGAGTTGTTCCCCTCTACTATGCCATATATATTTCCTTGTTCAGATGTCGGTTCATAATGGAAGGGGCATAGATTACAACTCATTTATTTGAATAGTGCCTCTACAAGTGTAGGCCTAAAAATCAGTTACCTCCACCAACTATCATGTCAACTTGAGTTGACATTTGTAGTTTTCCTCGGAAATAAAAAAGCCCCAGAACGGGGCTATACATCAATTTTCTAATAATGATGTAGAAGATGACATCGCAAAGACAAATGTTGAACCATTATGAATAAGTGATGTTGTACTTGCTGGTAAGATACCAAACATACCTAATAGAATCAATCCTGTGTTCAATGTAACTATTTTTCTATAGTTACTTTTTATACGTTTCATTAATAGTACAGATAATTGTTTAAATACAACAATTTCTTCTAGTGAAGAAGATGTTAATGTAACATCTGCAAGTTCTCTTGCGATATCTGAACTATCCTGTAAGGAAATAGATACATCCGCACAAGATAAGGCTGGGGTATCATTGACACCATCACCTACCATAACAACTTTATGTCCTTCATCTCTTAATTTTTTGACATAGTTTGCTTTATCTTCAGGTAATACACCTGCTAAGTAACCATCAATATTAAGTTCTTCCGCAATATGCTTAGCTGCATTCTCACTATCACCTGTCAACATAATAATATTCTTAAAACCACTACTTCTTAGATTCATAATAGTTTCTTTTGCTTCTGGTTTAAGTGGATCATAAATAGAAATAATACCTGCGAGTTCTCCTCCTATTGCGAGGAATATCAAAGAACTTGCACCTTCACTTTGTAAGTTATTGATGAGTGTTTCTATTTCTTCCGTTTTAGTAATATGTTCATCTTCAAATACAAAATGATCACTACCGATAATAGCACGCTGATCACGATAAATAGTCGCAATACCATGCGCAATAATATACTTCACTTCAGCATGTTCTTCTTCATGATGTAATTGTTCGAGTGATGCCTGTTTTACTATCGCATTTGCTACACTATGTGGGAAATGTTCCTCTAAACAAGCTGCAATACGTAATACTTCATCACGTGTATAGTTACCTATTGGTGTCACTTTCTGTACAAATGGCTGCGCATTTGTAAGGGTACCTGTTTTATCAAAGACAATTGTATCTGCCTGGTCCATTGCTTCTAGGTATTTACCACCCTTAACCATAACAGAATGGCGTCCTGCTTCCTGCATTGCACTAATAATAGAAATAGATGTAGAAAGCTTAATTGCACATGAATAATCTACAAGTAATACTGAAGAAGCGCGTGTAAGATTTCTTGTCGCAAGAAGTAATCCAAAGAAAGCTACAAAACTATAAGGTACAATCGCATCAGCTAAATGTTCAGCACCAGACTGGATACCTGCTTTAAGTGATTCGTTTGTATCAATCATATCTACAATCTTATTAATACGGCTTTCTAATTGTAGATTTCTTACCTTGATATAAATCTTTCCTTCTTCTACAACAGTCCCTGCAAAAACAGAACTTCCTTGTTTAACCATCTTACTTAATGGTTCACCAGTAAAGCTTGATTCATTGATCATGGCTTCACCATTTACTACTTCACCATCTACTGGAACCATAGAACCTGTCTGTACGACTACAATATCTTCTTTCTGTAAATGAGTTGTAGGAATCTGTTTTTCTTTTCCTTCTTCTAATACCCATACTTTATCAATATTCACAGACAATGTTTCTTTAAGTTGTAATGATGTTGTTTTCTTTGTATAGTCTTCAAGTAATGAAGAGATATTCAATAAGAACATGATATTACGTGCTGTACCCCATTGTCCTGATAATAAAGAAACAGAAATACTTGTCGCATCTAACACTGGTACATCAATACGTTTATGTACAAGAGAATCTAGTCCTTCTTTCACATACTGAATGGTATGATAAATGGTTAATATGTTTCTTACTGGTAATGGTAAAAACCATTTAGAAGCATATCTTCTTGCGATGATTGCGGTGAATTTACCAATGTATTGATCATTGATATCACGGTGATCTATAAGATATTTGTTTTCTTTAATGAGTTTTTCATAGGGTGTTTCATCAAAGCGAGGTATATCTAAAGAGTTGATTTTGTCAATCAAAGCAGCTCTTTTATCAACACTGTAAGTGAATAAAATAGAACCTGTTCTTTCATTGACATCAGCTGATTCAACCATATCCCATTTACATAATGCGAAATGTAAAGCAAGTGCTTTATTTCTAGAAAAGCGATAACGGCCATAACGTATTCTCATACGTCCTGGGATGTCGTGTACTATACGATACTCTAACATTCTCTTATCACCTAAAAAATAGGAAATAACTATTTCCTATTTTGCTTCTTTCTTGCTTTTAGCTTCAGCATAGATATCTTTTGCGTCTTCTACAATTGTATCATATGAGGCAAGTGCCTGATCCTTTAACTGCATACCAGTCGCAACAGATTTTACTGCAGCTTTTCTTGCACAGTCACTCTTTACAAACTTGCTGCCTGCAACAGTGGCAGCAACACCACCTACAAATGACCATAATAATTTGTTTTTGAATAAGTCTTTCATATTCGTCTCCTCCTGTTGTTAGTTATATCTAACACTGTAATAATAACACTATAGAGAAAGTTTGTGAACAAAAAAAGTTAGAGTAGTGTAACTTTTGTTAGAGAAACATAACCAATGTACCAGATACTATTAGTATTAATACAAGCAATGATTTCTTAGAGAGTTTCTCATGGAAAATAAGATAAGAGAATAATACAGTAAATAGAATACTCAACTTATCTATAGGAGTGACTAGACTTGCTGGTCCACTTTGCAAGGCATGATAGAAGCATAACCATGAGCCTCCTGTTGCGAGACCTGATAACACAATAAAGAGATATTCTTTCTTAGGAATACTTTTCATATTCATTTGACTATGTGTTACAAAGACCACAATCCAGCTCATAATAAGTACAACACTTGTACGAATAGCTGTTCCTAGGTTACTTTCAATATTTGTGATACCTATCTTACCAAGTATAGTCGTTAAACTTGCAAAAATAACTGAAAGCACAGCATAAAGTAACCAGGCATTATTTGTCTGTTTATTATCTTCTTTCTTTTCTACCATTAAATATGTACCTGTTGTAAGAATGATCATACCTATGATCTTATATACTGTGACACTTTCTTTAAAGAAGAGAAAAGAAAGAATAATCGTCAATACAACACTTGTCTTATCTATAGCCGTAACTTTATTGATATTACCTAATTGTAACGCCTTAAAGTAACATAACCAGCTCGCTCCAGTAAATATTCCAGAAAGAATTAAGAATAGAAATGTCTTATAGGTGATTGTATGGATTGTATCAAATGAGCCAACTATTCCTACCATAATCCATGAAAAGATGAGTACGACAATAGTACGTAATGCAGTGGCTAGATGAGAGTTTGTATGTTCAATACCACATTTTGCGAGAACTGCTGTAAGTCCTGCAAAAAAGGCAGAACCAAATGCATAAAGAATCCACATAAAAAAGCCTCCTTATAATACTATTATAGGAGGCTAAGACAAATTTGTTTAGAATTCTTTGATAGCTTTGATTACATCTTCTACAGTTAAATGGAATTCCTTGAATAAGTCTGCTGGCTTACCTGAAGCACCAAATGTATCCATAGTGACATATTTGCCTTTGAATCCTGCAAATTCACCCCAAGATAAACGGCTTCCTGCTTCTACAATAATTCTATTTTCTACACATGATGGTAAAATAGATTCTTTGTATTCTTCAGACTGTTCTCTGAATAATTCCTGACAAGGCATAGAAACGATTCTGATATTTAAGTTAGGGTCTTTTAATTGTTCTTTGGCTTTGACTGCTAAGTCTACTTCTGAACCTGATGCAATGATGATGATATCTGGCTTACTCATACAATCATCAATAATATAACCACCTCTTAAGGCACCTCTGTTACTGCCTACCATCTTAGGTAAGTCCTGTCTAGAAAGGATAAGAGATGTAGGTGTTTCTTTTGAACTCATTGCGACATACCAGCCGGCTTTTGTTTCAAATTCATCACATGGTCTAAATACATACATGTTAGGCATTGCACGAAGCATAGTCAACTGTTCTACTGGTTCATGTGTTGGTCCATCTTCCCCTACACCAATACTGTCATGAGTAAATACATAAGTAAGTGGAAGCTTCATTAATGAAGATAAACGAGCCATAGGTTTTACATAGTCACTAAATACAAAGAATGTAGCCACATATGCTTTTAATCCACCATACAACATTAAGCCATTACCTACTGCAGCCATAGCCTGTTCTCTTACACCAAAGTGAATATTACGTCCACCATAGTTGTCTGCACTGAATTCACCTTCACCATTTAAGACTGTCTTATTAGAAGGTCCTAAGTCAGCTGACCCACCAATGAAGTTAGGGGCAAAGTTCTTAATAAGATTCATTGTTTCACCACTTGCAGCTCGTGTTGCAATATTGTGATGTTTATTAGCCCAGAATAATGGGTTATCCTTAAAGATTCTTGCAAAGTCAGGGTTAAAATACTGTTCCCACACAATCTTCATTTCTGGATATTCTTCAAAATATTTATCCTGCATAGAAATCCATGCATCATATAAATCATCTACACGTTTTTGTGTAGAAGCTAGATAGTCATATACATCTTCTGGTACATAGAATTCTTCCTGTGGAAGACCAAGTTTTTCTTTAAGTGCTTTGATGTTATCTGCGCCAAGTGGTGCACCATGAGTGCTTTCTGAACCTTCGTTTGGACTATCTTTACCAATTGTAGTCTTGATTTCAATGAACTTAGGTTTACCTTTAATAGTTTTTGCTTTTTCTAATGCAGCAAGTACTTCATCTAAGTTATCTCCATCTTCTACAGTTAATGTTTCAAAACCAAATGCCTTTACTCTGTCTGATACATTTTCTGTAAATGTGATGTTTGTGTTACCTTCGATAGAAATGTTGTTTGAATCATATAAGATGATGAGCTTTTCTAACTTAAGTGTACCGGCAAGTGATAATGCTTCTGAAGAGATACCTTCCATCATACATCCATCACCAGCTAATGCATAAACATAATGATCAAATAGATCATAACCTGGTTTATTAAATACAGTGGCTAAATGAGCCTGACCCATTGCCATACCAACAGCCATGCCTAAGCCCTGTCCTAGTGGACCTGTAGTGGCATCTACACCTACTGTATGTCCATATTCTGGATGTCCTGGTGTAAGTGAACCTAACTGTCTAAACTGCTTTAAATCATCCATAGTTAAGCCATAACCATATAGATGTAATAAGCTATAAAGCATGCTAGAACCATGTCCAGCTGATAAAATAAAACGGTCTCTGTTAATCCATTCAGGATGCTTTGCACTATGGTTTAATACCTGTGACCATAATACATGAGTGAATCCAGCTGCCCCTAAAGGAAGTCCTGGATGTCCTGAATTTGCTTTCTGAATCATATCTGCACAAAGTGCTTTAATCGTATATACTGTTTTTTGATCAATCTTGTTCATTTTCGTTTATTTTCTCCCATTCATCATTGTTAAATATTATACCTGTTCTCTTTTTGTGAATGCAAGATATTTAGTACTTCACATTCCAATTCATTGCAGCATTATATAAGAAATACAGGCCATACATTAAGCAGCCTTCATCAAAAATAGTGGCTTTGTTATGAAGACCATAAATATAACCATCCTGTTTACATCCTGCAGCAAGAGTCACAAAGAGTGAAGGTACATTGGCAGTAATATGGCCAAAGTCTTCTGAGATAGTAAGAGGAAGTTCTAACTTCTTGATATAACCACCAAATACATCTTTTTCTACATCCATAATAGATTTAAGTAATGCAGGATCATTATAGACACTTGGTGCCTGCTGTAAAATTGTGATACCCGCCTGGGCATGATACATAGAAGCAATACTTTGAACTAATTCATTCACTCTACCCATAATATATTCCTGATCATCTGGACGATAACTTCTTAAAGAACATTTCATATAGGCTTTTTCTGGAATAATATTATGGGCTTTACCTGCATTCATAATACCAATTGTAAGTACATCATCATGACTCATGCTGATTTCTTTAGGAATGATTTCCTGTAATTGCTGGTATATATGAACAGCCACACGCAGTGCGTCAATACCTTTTTCTGGCATAGAACCATGTGAACTCTTACCTGTAATATTGATTTCAAAGATTGTAGACGCTGTTGTCATCGCTTTACGGATTGTACGTATAGTTCCTGTCTTATCTTCTGTGGCAGGCATAACATGTAACCCTACTGCAGCATCAACACGAGGATACTTTAATACCCCATCTTCAATCATCATCTTACAGCCCACTAGTCCTTCTTCATGAGGCTGGAAAACAATCTTGATCTGCCCTTTTAGTTTCTTTTCATTCTGTTTTAATAGTTTGGCACACATCAACATCATAGATGCATGCATATCATGTCCACAGGCATGCATAGATCCATTAATAGATTTAAAAGGTAAGTTTGTATGTTCTACTAAAGGTAATGCATCCATATCACTTCTAAGTAAAAGTATCTTCTTATCATGAGGTCCTACAAGTATTTCAATACTTCCTCCTGGATTCACAATAATATTCTCATAACCATACATTTCAAGCAGTTTCACTATATATTCCTGTGTCTGAGGAAGAGGATGACCTACTTCTGGATGTTCATGAAAATGTCTTCTCAATCGTATTAATTCCTGTTCAATATCTTTGTTGTTTGATATCCATTTTTCTATCTTTTCCATAACTTACACCTACTTTTCCATTTCCTGAATAATACGTCTTGTATTAATAATCTTTTGTGCATATTCTTCTTTATTACGTTTCACTAATCCATAGTAAAGAAGATCAACAACAATAAGTGCAGCCATATCTTCTTCTGGATGTGATAAAAAACTTTCCCCTTTTTTTATAATTACCCTTTAAAAAAGTATACCATGATTTTCTTTTTTATCGCATTTTTTATGCCATAACACAAAAATTATGCATGATTTAATAATTTTTTATCATTTTATAACATTTTTTATTATCTTTCTATAATTCATTTTATCATGAATATATGGTCTGTTTTTTTCGCTTATTCCGATAAACATATATGATAATTTAATGTTATAGTGATAATTTCTTATTGACATGACTATTTTCTATTCGTATAATGCAGTCATACCAGAAAGGTAAAAAGAAAACATAAACATGATAAAGGGGGAGTGCTTATGGCAAAGGTTTTAACTGAAGTTTTTGGTATATGGTATTTAATTGGTGCCGCGTTTGTATTCTTTATGCAAGCAGGCTTCGCAATGGTTGAGGCAGGGTTCACCCGTGCTAAGAACGCCGGAAATATCATCATGAAGAACTTGATGGATTTCTGTTTAGGAACTGTTGCTTTTCTTATTGTAGGTTACAGCTTCTTATGTGGGAGTGATGTAGCTAACGGATTTATTGGATGGGTTGGTTTTGGAAATGGTCCATTAACTAACTTTGCATCAACTGATTGGTCTAGCTTCGTATTCAACTTAGTATTCTGTGCAACTGCAGCTACTATCGTATCTGGAGCCATGGCAGAAAGAACTAAGTTCTTAAGTTATTGTATATATTCATTCGTGATTTCTTTAATTGTTTATCCTATTGAAGCTCATTGGGTTTGGGGACCCGATGGCTGGTTAACAGCAATGGGATTCCATGATTTTGCTGGTAGTGCAGTTATTCACTTCGTTGGTGGTCTAACTGCTTTAATTGGGGCTAAAATTCTTGGCCCTCGTATTGGCAAGTTTAATAAAGATGGAAGCCCAAATGGTATTCCTGGTCATAGTTTAACTATTGGTGCTTTAGGTGTATTCATTCTTTGGTTTGGCTGGTATGGATTTAACGGTGCTGCTGCTAAGAACGGTACTCAGTTAGCAACTATCTTTGCAACTACTACTGTTGCACCAGCACTTGCAACATGTACTGTAATGATCTTTACTTGGTTAAAATATGGTAAACCTGATGTAGCTATGAGCTTAAACGGTTCACTTGCAGGTTTAGTTGCAATTACTGCTGGATGTGATGCAGTCAATGTAATGGGTGCTTGTATTATTGGTATTTTATCTGGATTTACTGTTTGTTTCTTTACTTGGTTATTAGATTATAAATTACATATTGATGATCCAGTTGGTGCTGTCGCTGTTCATTTTGGTAATGGTTTACTTGGTACTATCTGTGTTGGATTATTTGCCTGCGGTACTGATACAATGCCTAAGGCTCAAGGTCTATTCTACGGAGGAGGCTTTAAGTTATTAGGTACTCAGTTACTTGGCCTATTATGTATTGGTGTTTGGACTGCTGTATTAATGACTATTACATTCGTAGTTATTAAGCATACTGTTGGTCTTAGAGTTACTGAAGAAGAAGAAATTACTGGTCTTGATAAGCTTGAACATGGTTTAGAGAGTGCTTATGCAGGTTTCGCATTAGAAACAGAAACTTATACTGGTGCTACTGCTGCAACTGTTTCTGCTCCTGAATTAAGTATTACAGAAGCTGTTCCTACTGTTGCAGTCAATGGGGAAGGTAAGATCAGTAAGATTGTTATTATTGCGAAAGCAGAAAAGATGGATGCTTTAAAAGTAGCTATGAACGATATTGGCGTTACTGGTATGACAGTGACAAGAGTATCAGGCTGTGGTGTTCAAAAAGGACAGACTGCTTATTATAGAGGTGCTAAGGTTGATATCCAGTTATTGCCTAAGGTAAAGGCTGAGATTGTTGTGTCTAGTATTCCTGTACAGACAGTTGTAGATGCAGCAAGAAGTGTTCTATACACTGGTCATATGGGTGATGGTAAGATCTTTATCTATAATGTAGAGAATGTCGTAAGAATCTCTTCTGGTGAACAAGGTCCTGAAGCCTTAAGCTATGAAGATTAAATAAAGATGAGACTCGATTCGAGCCTCATTTTTTTCATTATTTGATTGATTGGTACTGTTCACATTTCCTTCCTATATAATGTAGATATATAAAGGAGACAGATATGGGTAAAATAATATTTCTAGATGTAGATGGTACATTAATTGATTATGAAGCAAAGTTACCTGCTTCAGCAGCTAAGGCAGTAGACATGGCACGCGCAAATGGTCATAAGGTTTATATTTGTACTGGATGTTCTAAAGCTGAAGTACTACAGCGTAATTTATGTGATTTAGATGGTATGATTGGTGGTAATGGTGCTTATGTAGAAGACCATGATGAAGTTGTAATGCATCAAGGATTATCAAAGGAAGATGTAAAACATATTGTAGATTGGTGTAATGAGAGACACTTAGGTTTCTATTTGGAAGCCAATAGTGGTATGTACTGTAATGACTATATGTTAGAACAGGGTCCTGAAACAATGGTTAAATATGCTCAGGGTAAAGGGGCTGACCTAGAGAAAGCAAAGGAATCTTCTAAAGCATTCATGGATGGATTTATTCATTTACAGGGTGAAGATTTATATAGAGATGATGTAAATAAGATCAGCTTTATCTTAAGCTCTTATCAGGATCATTTAGATTCTAAGATAGAATTCCCTACTCTTGTAGCAAATACATGGGGTGGTAAGGGTGAAGTAGCCTTATATGGTGATTTAGGACCTACTGGTATTACTAAGAGACATGCAATTGAAGTATTAATGGAACATCTTGGTGCTGACTTTAAGGATACTATTTCTTTTGGTGATGCAAAGATTGATTTATCAATGTTTGAATGTTGTGCTTATAATGTCGCTATGGGTAATGGTGGTCCTGAAATTAAAGAAGCAGCAGATTATATTACGACTGATGTTAATGATGATGGACTTTATAATGCATTTAGACATTTAGGACTAATTTAAAAGCCGTTGTGAGTGTAATGCTCACAACGACTTTTTTAATGCAAAAAGAACTAGACACCTAAATGTCTAAGTCTTTTATTATGTCTTCAGATTCCACAAAACTAAGATCCATATGTGTCAAGAAATGCCACTCATCTGAATCTGTATATAAGATGGCTTCGCCATCTTCAGAACCAAAATAAGCTCTCTCTACCTCATATCCTTTAGATTCTAGGTATTCTTTAACACATCTATAGTTATATTCTCTTTTCTCTATATAATCCTTTAGTTCATTATTAGGAATAGAATAAGCATCCACTCTTGTAGATCCTTCAATCATTCCATTTCCTGGTATAGATAAGTCTACTATCTCATTCCAATAAATATCTACCTTTCCATCACCAGTAAACATATATGTAGTAAAAGGTAAAATATGACCATTATATTCTAGTTCTACATAATCAGGTACAGTAGTAGGATCAAAGTACTCATACTCAAACCCTTCAATATCTTCATACTGATATCCAGCTAATTGAGATATAAGCTTTCTGCCTTCTTCTATTGTATGAAATAAGCCAACATTGGTACTTAACTCACCTTGACATAGTTTTAATATATACATAGTGTACTCCTATTTTTTATAGTAGCTTAAGTTCTCTTCTAATCCATCTGTAATAGCTTCTTTAAGCTTCTCTGGACCTACCACAATAATCATTGGACCAAACTGTCTAATCCAGTTCATTAAACCTGTATTAAAGATGATTCCTTCAACACGTGTTTCATACCATTGATGATCATTCTCTATTGGCGCAATAGTCTTATTAATAGTAATATCTTTTCCTAAACGTGATACAACTTCTCTAATAAGTACACCATCAAACTTAATATGTAGTGTAATTTCATCACCATCAAAGAAACTATTCATTGACTTCGCAAGTGATTGTTTCAATGATTCACTCATTTTTTCCTCATCATCAAAATCAAAATAATATGTACGGCTCTTATCTAGCTTTCTAATACGATCAATACGGAATGTAGTCAATGAATCCTTATGCTTATTATAATAAGCACGTAAATAGTAATGACCATCCACAATCACTGTATTATAAGGACTCACATTATAATATTCATGATTAATACCTGCATTACCCTTAGTAGAATATGTTTCTACAGGATGTCCATCCCTAATAGTATAATCTACATACTGGAAACGTATATCCTTCTTATTACGTATTGCGGAAGTAATAATCTTTAGATTTTTACTTAGAGAATAGACACCTTCATCATCATCTTCTAATTCTGGTACAATGAGATAATCCTTCTGTTTAGCAGGTGAAAGTTTTAAAAGCTTATTAACTATTTCTCTTTTATCATTATTTGTAAGATCTTGACGATAATTCACCATATCAATAAGTAATTGTATCTGTGCTTCATCAAAATAACCTGTTTCAATCATATAACCAAAACGTCTCACTGCTTTGATTATTTCTTTTCCAAACATTAAAGATGTAAATACATTGATCTGTTTAATCACTGCATATACAGCTTTTAAACCAATATCATAACCTTTTTCTTCTAATTGATGCTGTATATCTTCTGCACTGATGCATTCCTCTGAATTCATCAATAATGAGAAGACAGCCCACATTTTTTCTCCCATCTTATGCCTCCTGATACCTGGTAAGATACCTTTTTACTATAATGATCCACAAGCTGGAAATAACCAATTAAGTCATAAGATGCATAAAGATTTAGAAGTGATTCATCTGGTTCCTCAACACAATTCTCTAAGTATTCATAAGCCCCTTCTATATCTTCTTCTACTAAAGAAAAGTAAGCAGCCTGTGCATAAGTAATCACTTCTTTATCTACTAATAAAGAGATAAGTGCAAGATATGAGAAAGGCATCAAATGTCTCACAATACGGTATACATCTAATGGTGATCCATTATGGAGCATATAGTTACATAAATTCTTATTCAATGATTGAATACGAGGATGTTCTCCAAATAAGTATTCAATCATTACGAGATGATTTTCTAAACATTGCATATCATCTATTTCATAGAGTTTCTTTAAGGCAAGACCTAAGTATTTCTTTTGGTGTGCCTTAATATAACCTTCTATTTTCTTCTGACTTCTGCAAGTATCAATAAATGAATCGTGATATACATCAATGACATCTAAATAGTCCTTTAATTTATTTAATGAGATTGATGTAATTTCTTTATAACTTTCTAACATATTCTTTCCCTCCTCTTTTTTCTAACACTATTATAGCGAAGAGAAAGAATTTATGTGTTAAAGTTAACGATGACAACACCTTATTATAGGCGTTTTGATAATTTTCTTTTTATTAATAATCCCATAAATTCATATCTGGGTAGTTTGTTTCATATAAGAACTGTTCATTCATGACTTTAGTCAATATGGCAGCCCAGAGTATTAATGCATAAAATGAATTATTTAAACATTGTACTGTACCTCCACCATTGACCTTATCTTCATATACATAAAGTTCTTCTTTTTGTGATGGTACATAATCTAGTTCATCTAGCTCATCTAATATACCATCATATGGCCGCGTACTCATTTCTTCTATGACATCAATCCACTTCTTATATGCTTCTTCTGTATGATCATATGAGAAGAAACGTATCGCAGCACGCAACTTGTATATAGCTGCATAGACTGCATTGAATGTAAGTTCTGTATAGGGTTTTTCTGTAATAAGCTTAGGTAAGAATATACCTGGCTTAAAAGTCAAATGAATACTAGGTTTTACATCAGTATAATCATGGGTAATACCCACACTCGTACGTACATATTCTCTTGATAGTTTTATTAATGCAAGACATACACACATATTCGCATATTTCATATCATCTACTAATGGGAGTGAAAAACCTAAGTCTGCACCATATTGTCTAGAGAAGAAAGGCTTAAAGACAGCTTCTTCATCATATTTATAAGTAACCGCAAAGGTATAGTCTTTAAATGTAATATCATGAGTCTTAAGAGAGTCTCTTAATGCTTCATCATAATCCTCATAATTATTCTCCAACATATCCTCTACGACATCACCACTTGTCATAACAGCTTGAAAGCTTAATTCCTGTAAAAGAACTGCTGCTTCTAATCTTTTAGTAATTTCTCCTTTGGTGATACACGTCATATCACCACTTTTCAATAAATAACGCAAGCTTTGTGTAGCTGCACTTGTCTGTACAACCATTTCAAATTCTCTTTGCATACATATACCTCCTTTCTATACAAAAAAAGCAGATTCATCATCTGCTTCCTACTCTGCGAGATTTTTGATGAATTGGATTCCTACACCACCAATTCCCATATGAGCACCTACAACACTTGGTAACTCTCTCATGGTAACTTGACATGGACCTAATTGTTCTTCAAGATAGTCTCTTACACGCTGAGCTTCTTCAGGTGCAAGAACATCTTCAATCGCAAATGTATAATCTTTCGCATTTGCGCCTCTTTCAACAACACGATCAGCAAGCATCTTACATGCCTTACGTGTTGTTCTTACTTTGCCTAAAGTATCAATCTTACCACCTAATTCACTATTCAATTCCATAACTGGAACAAGCTTCAACATATTGCCAAGCATTGCGACTGCAGGCGTAATACGCCCACCCTTTTTAAGGTGATTCAAGTTTGGTGTAAAAATAATTGTACCTGAATGCTTAACCATATCTTCAAGCTTTTCTTTAATTTCAGAAACAGACTGACCCTTTTCTACTAGTTTTCGTGCTGCTTCAACAAGCTTCTTTTGAACATGTGCTGTTCCTTGAGAATCGATTAAAGTAATAGGCATTTCTACTGTATCAGCTGCAACCTGCATACCATTTAATGTAGATGATAAACCAGTTGCGATAGGAATCCCAATTAACTCTTCATAACCATCTCTTTTTGCATCTTCCATCGCCTTCATTAATGAACCAGTCGAAGGTTGAGATGTTGTATACATATCATCTGTTTCCTTCATCTGATTAAATACATCAAGACTTGTAATTTCTAATTGATCTAAATATGTCTGACTACCATGACCAATACATAATGGTGCAATATAAATACCTTCATGCTCTCCATTGATATCAATCTGACAGCCACTGTCTGCAATAATCGCTATTTTACTCATTTTTAATACCCCATCAGTGATAATACACTATGTACATTATAGTTTATTTCTTTTTATTTTACAACTTTTACGCTATAATACGAACGGGTGAAACTATGAGATCAATCAAAGAAACAACGACAAATACAATCATTATTAAGAAATCAGAATTCATTACTACCCTGATTCCATGTAATGATGAAAAAGAAATCAAAGACTTAATAGAACTCTATTCTAAAGATGATGCAACACATAACTGTGTTGCTTATCGAGTAGGTCCTTTAGAAAAAGCAGATGATGATGGAGAACCATCAGGTACTGCAGGACTTCCTATGTTGAATGTATTACAAAGACAAAAGATAGATAATGTGATTGCGATTGTAACACGTTATTTTGGTGGCATTAAACTAGGGGCTGGAGGATTAACTCGTGCTTATACTAATAGTGTTGCTGATGCATTAAAAGAAGCAGAAATAGTCGATAAAGAACTTGTTAAACTATATCGTATTAGTGTTGACTATCACTTCAGCCGTAAGGTATCTTATTTAATACAATCTAAGAATCTATTATTAATGAATACTGAGTATGATGAAGAAGTTCATTATGATGTTTATTTAAGAGATACTTCTTTCTTAGATGAACTCAATGAACTGACTGCATCCAATATGCATTATGAGGTTGTAAAGGAAGATTATATTCCTGTTGAGGTATAAAGATGTCTAGTATAGAAATATTACTTATTGGTATTGGATTATCCATGGATGCTTTTGCGGTATCTGTATGTAAAGGATTATCTGTAAAGAAGTTATCTATTAAGAATATATTGTTATGTGGTGTATGGTTTGGTGGATTCCAGGCATTGATGCCATTTATTGGTTATTGTCTAGGTTCTACATTGAGTGGTTTAGTGGATTCTATTGACCACTGGATTGCGTTTATATTACTCGCATTTATTGGAATCAATATGATTAAAGAATCATTTGAAGAAGAGAAACAAAATGATGACTTCTCATGGAAGACAATGTTGATGCTTGCTATTGCGACTGCTATTGATGCACTTGCGGTTGGTGTTACATTCTCTTTTGAATCAATCAATATCTTCATGGCTATTTCTATTATTGGTTTAACAACATTTATTATCGCATCAGCTGGTGTATATATAGGTCATATATTTGGGAATAAATATCAACAGAAAGCACAAATCACTGGTGGTATTATTCTTATTCTCATAGGTGTTAAGATTTTAATAGAAGGTTTAGGAATTATTTAAGAGAATCTACGTGATTCTCTTTTTTATTGGACTATAATAGTATATAAGAGGTGATTTAAATGAATGAATTATCAAAATTATATCAGTTAGTATTAAACAGAGAATTAGATATTCCTAAAGGTCATATTCTAGATATTAAGAAGATTGACCATAAACTTCTTGCATTTATGCAATGTGTATATAATACAGGAGAACTAGGACATGTTTATACATTCTGGGATAAAGATACTCAGGTTGATCAAAATGCTCTTTTAGACACTTATATTGAAGGTATGCGCTTATTAATGAGTATTGCGTATGACTTACAGATTGATGAAATCAAGAGTCATGAAGAAATGCCTGAAAAGAGCAGCTCTGTTGATTTACTCTTTAAAGTCAATCAGGATATTCTAGATTTAAGAAATGGTTATAGTCCTATTAAGTTACAAGATGCTTTGGATGATTATTTCCATTTTGGATTTTCTCTAGGTATCACATTTGATGATATGTTGGAAGGATTGTAAAAAACCATAATAAATACATAGAGAATACATATGAATTACACAACTTACATGTATATTATAGTCATGAAAGAGGTGATTCTTATGATCTATATTATTCTAACTATTATTGCAGTATTATTAAGTGCTTTAATCATGGGAGTTGCAGGTAAGTATACAAATAAAAAAATCCATGATATTGACCATGAATTGAATATACATTGAGACTCCCCCATTATGAAAAGAAGACAGCTTATTGTGGCTGTCTTCTTTTCATTTGAATTCCTTCATATTCGTTATGGATACTTTTTACGATACTATTGAAATCATTATCAGGTACAATAACGTCACATATAGCATCAGATGAACCATATACAATACTTTCTTTTATATCTAATTTTTCTTTTAATCTTTCCAGCATGTTTTCTGGAGTGGCGTCATAAGAAAGAATCTTAAGTAAGCACATGCCTTCAAAATAATCTTCTTCTACAAAATAACGCAATTGTTTATGTAATCCTAAATCTATCAGGTCATCTATAATATCATAGATAATCTCTTTTGTATTAAGAATACTTATATAAAGAGGTTGATATGAGTGTGTAGGCATACCAAAGATGTAATTACGATAAGGGGATTGACGCATCATATCATAATAGTCCATTTGTTCGGACTGGTCGAAACTATTATAATATGTCAATAATACATCGTCTTTAAGAACGTGATAAAAGTAATTAAGATGTTTATCATCTAATAATTGAGTGATCTTTGTACCTAATGCTTGTGATAATGGGTAGGTACAAAGTAATTCATTTTTTGGTACGTCATACAAAATTGCGCCATCTAATGCGATCACTGGAAGATGCAGTTTAAGATGTTCTATTTCTGCCTGCATGGATGCAGGTGTTCTTTTTGTGATGATTGTAAACAGGGCACCATCATCTACTATTTTATTCAATTGAGTCTTATTGAAGTCATTTAACTGCTGGTGTGCTGTTTGTTCCATATCATCAAGTTCAGCTACAAAGAGAACATCATTTCTTCTTTTAACTGGTAGATGTAATGTACAGACAAGATAACCTACACCAACACCAATACATGTATCTAAGACACGATAGAATAAGAATGCGTAAGGTGAAATACCAGCATGGGGAATCACTGCAACACTTAAGTAAGCCACACAGGCCATAAATGCCATATGCTGTACTTTAAATAAGACTGTCAAATAAATAGTCAACATAATAAATAACGCATTAAGTAAATCCCATGCGAGATCAATATGGATGAAAGGCTGTAAAAACATGACAATAGCTCCTGTAATAGCCCCTATAAGTGTGCCAAGGGCTCTTACAAGTGCCTGGTTCTTTTCATTCTCTTTATCTGGCTGAATACAGATAATTGTGGTTATAAGGACATAGAAAGGTGATCTCTGTACACCAAAGAGAGTGAATAATACCATGATGATGAAGACGGCAATACTTGTTTTAATAATACGTAATCCGATTCTAGGCATAATTACAACTCCAAACTATCATTACCGGCTTCAGCCATCATTTTTTCTCTACAAGATAGAACTAATCCATCAATGATTTCCATATGCTCAACCATCTGTCTTCTAAACAAATGAGTAGGAAGTAATATTGCGATTTCATCATAGTCTTTATCATTCTTCTCTCCTGTTTCCTGTCCATAATAGACACGAGCAAGAGGTGCTTCTTTTTGAATACTGAAGAATGTATCCCAGATGATTGCATAAACCTGCGCAGTTGTAAGATGAAGCTTCTTAGTATCAGGAAGTGCATAAAGAAGTAAGATGCCTCTGACTGCATCTGTCTTTCTCTGGTCTACTGAACCGTCATGTTTATAATAACGTTCTATATCATAGCCATCAGCCAGATAAACAAGGGAACGGGGAACAGGCTGATGTTGTGAAAGGATACTTTTAAATCGTCTCATCGTATGGTGTGAGACATCCTTTCCTTCTAACAGGTCTCCAGAAGGTGATGTAAGTAGTACTGGATTTTCTCCTGCTTTACCATGAAATGTTTGAGGAATCAAATATGCATCACGTAATAAATCAAACATAGATTTACCACATATAGCGAGTAATAATGCACTAATATCCTGATTTGAATAACTATCTAGAACGACTTTTGAAAAGGTCTCATTGTTTAATTCTTCTGATCCCTGAAAGTCTTCTAGACTTGAATTGAATGTTTCTCTTAGTCTTGCACAAGCTTCTTTACTTGCGAGTATTTTGTGAAATATGTTCTCTACTTCTTGAACACGTGGAAATAATGGTGTCATAGTTTTAACCTCCATCCACTTGTGATTATAGACTTTATATATCATATGTAAAATGTATCTTTCAGATATTGATGATATGTTTATTACATGACAAAAAAGTGATTCGCAACTGAATCACTTGTAATAGTCTTTTGTATATTGAGACATTTCCTGTTTAAATAAACGCATAAGTATAGGTGCACAAAGTAAATAAAAGACAAAATTACCTACTGCATGGAATGTATCAAATAAGAGCCCCTGGGCATAATAGATACCAAACCAGACAGGACCACCAATAATTAATTGTTCGAGTGAGACAACAAAACCAAAGACATAACCCATTAAAAAGGCATAGAGAGCCATAAGAAGTAATGGGGGTTCTTTGTTTATTTTCTTATAAAAATCACTGATACATTGAGTGAATAAACAGATGACTACCCATGAGAGAATCTGAAAGATTGTCCATGTTCCCATACCTAGAATCATATTGGATGCAATAGTTGTTACTACTGTGAGTTTTATTCCAAATGATAACCCAAATAAGAGTACAGATATAATAATGATAGATGTAACAGGTTTAAAGTTAGGAAGTGCCTGTAAGGCTACTCTAGAAGCAATATTGACTGCAGAGAGAATACCTATGAGACATATTTCTCTTGTCTTATTGTTCAGCGTTGACATAATACCAGATGACTTGATCTCCTGCTTTTACCCTATAAGCTCCTGCCCCAATATTTGGTGGTGTACCATTCACCTTATACATCCATCCAGAACTACGTCCATGATCAAATTCTTTTAATCCATCTATACCTGATACATAAACAGTAGAACCAAACCCTTTTGTAGAGATACTCTTACCATTCTGTTTCGCAAGTTCTCTTAATACACTATAAGCTGTAGAAAAACTATTCACTTCTATATTCCCCTGCATCATTGTGCTATTTACTCCAATCACCTGTACTGAAACAGTTTGTTTTATAGGTGTTTCCTGTTTAGGTGGTTCTACCTGTTGAGGAGCAGAGGTTTCTTGTTTACTAGAAGAATTGTTTGTTCCTGTCTTCTTTGTCTCTTGTTTAGTAGAAGAAGACTTTGTTTCCTGCTTCTTAGCCTCTTGTTTACTAGAAGTAGATTTTGTCTCTGTTTTCTTTGTTTCCTGCTTCTTAGTCTCTTGTTTACTAGAAGAATCAGATGATTTTATATCAATCTTCTTTGATTCTTCTTGTGACTCTATTTGTTTTGTCTCTTCTTTTTTAGAAATATCTTTCTTCTTTATGCTACTTTTTACTTCATTACTAATAGTAGGCTGAGACTGGAATTGTCCAGTTATACCACGATAAGCTGTAAAGCCAAATATAAAGACAAAAGCGATTGCGACAAAGGCAATCGCTAATTGTTTAGTTGTGAATTTCTTCATTATTTCTTTTTACTTTTAATAACTAATACGATCACACCAACAGCTGCAATAGCTGCAACGACATATGCCATCACATTTGTGTTATCACCTGTATTAACTACTTTTACTGTTTCCTTCTTTGGTTCAGTTGTAGTTGTTTCTGGCTTTACAGCTGGTGTAGTTGTACTAGGTTTTGTAGGTGTAGTAGGTTTTTCAGGTTCAGTCACTACTGGTGTAGTAGTTTTTGTATAGTCTTTTCTAGCTTTTAATACAAAGCTTCCGTTATTGATTACACCAAGTGCTCTTGCACCTTCTACTGATGCATAAGCATTTGGTTCTAACTGGAATGTGTTGTAGTTTAATGCATTGAATGTACCATCTTCATTCTGATAAGAAAGTAAATAGTTATATGCATTTGTATCTAATGAATAACCTGCAACAGATAATCCTTCTAATACGCAAGACTGAGTATCCGCATTTCCACCCCAGCCAATATCATAAGAACCATCTGTACTTTTTAAATTAGACTGTACAAAAGTATATGCTTTTGAGATAGCTGCTTCATAAATAGAACGTCCTGCAACACTTAATGCTTCCATAGCCCATCCAGTTGTATCTAGATCCGCATTTGGGCCCTTATATTCATACCAGTAAGCACCATTGTCCATAGCCATAGTAGATAACTTATCTGCAACAGCTTTTACCTTAGATGAGTTGACTGTTTCTAAAGCCATTAATGTCCAAATAGTAGCGCCACATCCACCATTGACATCATTTGTAAGAGTACCATCTTCCTGTACTCTATTTTCTAGGATTTCAACTAAGTTAGTCTTATTGAAATCTTTTGGATTTTCACCTAATAAAGAAATTGCGATAATAGACTTAGCTAAATCACCATAAGAAGCAGTAGTATAATCTGTTTCCTTGAAGTTATTTAATAAAGCATCAGCCTTATAATCAGCTTCCATGCCTGTAGCTTCATACGCAATAACGGCATCAGGACTATCTAATGCGATAGTCTTTAAATAATTTTGTGATTTAAGAAATGCATCATCATTCGCAAAAGCTGCTGAGAATGATAACGCAAATGTTAAAGCGATAGAAGTTAATACTGTAAATATTCTTTTCATTCTTATTATCCTCCAAATACTTTATCTGCAAAACGCACTGTTTCCATTGCGTCTTTCGCATAACAATCTGCACCGATACGATCTGCATATTCCTGAGTCATAACGGCTCCACCTACAACTGTAAGTGTATCAGGCTTCTTTTCCTTCAATAGTTTTATAGTATCTTCCATACTCACTACTGTTGTTGTCATTAAAGCGCTGAGTCCTACTAGTTTTACATCTTCTTTTATTGCAGTATCCACAATGAGTTCAGGTGGTACATCTTTACCAAGATCAATGACATCATAGCCATAGTTTTCTAACATAACCTTCACGATATTCTTTCCAATATCATGAATATCACCCTTAACTGTCGCAATGATGATTTTTCCTTTCATTTCTCTTGGTTTACCTGCCATAGAGTCTTTAATGACTGCAAATGCAGCCTTAGCTGCTTCAGCACTCATTAATAACTGAGGTAAGAAGATAGTGCCTTTTTCAA
>UMKZ01035508.1_pt1 | contig 57541 bp, 65 predicted proteins | sample 1966441 | NCBI WGS metagenome assembly UMKZ01 (sample SAMEA4836189, study PRJEB28245) | human gut metagenome | biome: gut microbiome; material: fecal sample | place: Denmark | collected 2008
CCGCCACTGGTAGGCCATTGGCTCGGAGTAACCTCACGACGATAGTTCTCAGCTTCAATAGCGCTCAGCAAATTTTCCAAATCAACTTTTTTCGCATCAGCCTCAAGACCGATGTTCTTTTCTTGCTCCAACACAATGTTTGCCGGGTTGGCAGAACCCAATACAGGACCGCCCTGACCTGCGTAATCGGAAGCATTGCTCTTAGGAGGAAGCTGTGCACCGCTTTTTTCCATCTGGCTGCGAACCTGGTCTTCCAGCTTAGACAAAGCTGCCAGCTTCTTCTGGTTGGTTTCTGCCATCAGGCGTAATTGTCTGATAGTCTGCTCCTGCTCGGATTTAGTCTGCTTATAAGCAGCCAGCTCCTGCTTCTGCTGCTCGTTTTGCACAGCAAAATGAGCCAATACACCGATAGTACAAGACACAAAAACAAGGAATGAAGCAACTGCTGTCAAAGCATATTTCAAATGAGTCTTTTTTACATGGGTTTTAGCAATATTCTGACCGTCTGCCGGAATAAACCAGAAGGTAAAATGCTGGTTACGGCGCCAGGTACTGCGCAGCGCATGATAGCGTGCTTTCATACGTCCGACAATCTCCTGCTGCTTAGCCTGCAGCTTATTCACAATGCTCATAACATGCAGACGCACGCGACGCTCAAGCATAGTCAGTTGAATTTTAGCAACAGCTGCGGCAACAGCTATTACGGCCTTCACCTGAGCAATAACAGCAGCTATTTTTTCTAAACAATCATTGTATAATAACTGCACTTTTTCTAACAGCTTGGCAAGCAGTTCGCTTGCCTGTGCTTTACAGTGATTATATAATGATTGCACATCTTCTGCCAGCTTAGTATACAATTCGTTTACTTTTTTTCCGCAACAATCATATAATGACTGCATTTTTTCATTACAGCGCTCCAAGAAATCCTGACTCATTCTGATACTCCTTTTATTTTTAATATCTATTAAATCACTATGTTTTGTTCTTTTCAACGAAGCTAATACAACGTTTATATTTTAATACTTTTCACGCATTTAGTCAAATTTTTGACTAAAATTCCATCCGAACTATCATTAAGCTTGCGAAATAAATTATGCACAATATATTTTTCTGAGCAGCTGCTGCCTCCCCGCAGATTCTCGGCTTTTATTTTACATTATAGCATCAGGCAGGAAATTAAATTATATAGTAATTTTAAAAGTACATCTGTTTTATACTGTATGAAACATTTCTGCTCATACGTTACTTTGCGGATTAATAATGCTTTTGCTTACTTGACAAACACCGCCCTCTTTTGTAAGATAGATATATAATATGGGGGTATAGCTCAGCTGGGAGAGCGCTTGAATGGCATTCAAGAGGTCAGCGGTTCGATCCCGCTTATCTCCACCAGAACTAAGCCGTTGGTTTGACCAACGGCTTTTTTATTGCAGGCTGATTCCTGCTGCGATAATACGGTTTTAAATTGCTATTTCAAAAATATCACTCGCCCCACTTATTAATATCTTATCATATTTTTTGATTTTATAGTTGACGTATCCCTCTATATATGGTATTATAATTGTGGAAAATCTAATTCAGTAATAAAGACACAATAAGGAGGTATTAGTTATGGAAAATGTTAAAAATTCTATCAAAGCCGGCGGTGCCAGAGAGGGTGCAGGCCGTAAAAAAGAGCTTCCCGAGGGAGCAAGAGTAACTTCCTTTAAACTGACCGAAACCGAACGCATCGCAGTAAAGAATTTTATTGCCGAATTGCGCGGAGGTAAAAAATCCCAAGCTGAAATGCTTGAGGCAAAGAGAGAACAAAGAGTGCACGAGCTTATAGCAGGAACTACAGACCCGATTACCGAGGCGCTGTATGAAGTCATCAATCTTTACGGCGGTCGCGGCAAAGGCTTCCGCGAAGCTGAACGTGTTGGAAAAACCATCAGCGTAATTGCATTCAAGGATGCTGTTCAGCAATGGGAGAAAGAAAACCCCAGAGATTAAAATGAAAAACACAAAAAGGTGGTAAACGTTAAACAAAAGCGTGACTAAAACATAGATTTTTCCTGCTATTTTTAACCCTAAAAATAAAAAAAGTGGGACAAAATCCCTCAAAAAGCATAAAATTCACCATTACAAAAAAACAGCACCCACGCGAAAACCGCATGGGTGCTTGATTTTTTAATGGAGCTACTGACGGGATTTGAACCTGCGACCTACTGATTACGAATTAATAGCACTAAGCACTACCAACACGGCTCAAACCCTTATACAGCAAGGCTTTCGAGGTTTTCGAGAGCCTTGTTTTATTTGTCTCATTTGCCCTATTTTACCCTAATTTGCCCTATTTTTTTACGCTATTTGCAACCAAACTTGAACCACAAAGCAGCCTGGTTTATTGATTCAGTAGGCTGCTTTGTGGCTTCGATTCATTCTTCTCTTTTTGCCCTCATGCCCGCTACCCACAGGTCGAACACTTTGCTTTCCGCAGCATCGGGGTCACACATATAGGCTTTGGCCATCCTTACATAGTTGCTTGTATCATTCCCCAGAACTTCCACAAAATCACTATGCAGCATATTCATAACGTAATACCAGTCAGCCTTGCATTGAATCCCTTGTTGGTCAGCAAGCTGGCTGGTCTGTTCATACGTCCAGTAACCGCCGCGTGTGCCGTCTACATTCTTCATTTTAGAGACTGCCATCTTGGCCAGTTCTTCGTCAAAATGAGCACCGTAGGCGATTTTGTGCAACTCATACGCGGTATTCCAGAAAATATCTGGGCAGTTCCAACGCAGCTTCTCTAACGCTTCACAGGCTACTTCTTCCATCTTTAGTATCTTCGCTTCGTCATGTTCGACGTGCTGCCAATACTTTTTCAGCTTATGCATGATGCTTACCTCCTATGCCAGACGAACAACACTCAAAGAAGCATTGCTGATAGTACCTGCTGCCGTAGCCTGCACCTGCAGCTCCGAGTTGTTGTTAATTACGCAACAACTCGGCAAAACGCGAATCAGCGTAGCAAAGCCAATATTGTACGTGTCGCCAGTCGCGCCCGTCACCGTTGCTTCCGCGCCCGGAACAGCCACGCCATTGCGGACGAGTTGCAAGCCAATGTCGCCAGCCGCAGTTGGCGTTACGTCGGCGTTCAGCGTCACGAGGTACAAGCCGCGAATCAAATTGACGCTCGTGCTGCCAGCAACGTGACCGATTGCCACGCCAGTCAGCAGATTATTGGTAGGAAAATTCACGAACCCGTTCGCCGCCACGGTCTGCGCCGCAGTCACAACGGTTGTCAGTGCAGATTTTTGATTACAAGCCATTTTGCTCACTCCTTTATACAATCAAGGTATCGAAAAAACACCTTTAAAAATATTGCTTTTTTAAAGCAATAGGGACGGCTTGCACCGTCCCCAACAGTGCAGTTGATGCACATTTATGAAGTTATCAAGCCAACTGTTGCTGATATGCACAGCCACAAGCACCGGCTACGTTAGCAGCGATGCTCTGATACGGGCTATTCGTCAGATAAGCGGGCTGCGGATAAGGTCTCAGCGTACCGATAAGGGTAGCACTCTGAGCCTGTTGGCTTAATTGGAAGTTAGCGGTCTGCAAATCACGGTCGCGGTCTGCGAGCTTGTCACGCAAATCTTGAATCTGGTTGGCAATCAGCACTGCTCTGGTCTTTTCGCCGTCCTCTTTTACTGCGTTAACAATATCACAGGTGTTGCGCGCGTTTTCGTAACGTACTGCGTCGATGTTGCGATTCGTCTCGCAGCAGCACTGTTGCTGTGCAAAGCGATTTTCCGCAAGCTGGCTGCCGAGCTGATAGCCTGTCTGCATAATGTCGCGCTGTACTCCGTTAAAGCCGTTAAGCATGGTAGTGTTTTGGGCATAAAAGCGTCACACAGGCCATTCTGAACACCGCGGATGCCGTCTTTAATATCTTGCATGGAGAACTGGTCTGCAATCTGGTCGCGCGTCATGCTGCCATTTGCAAAGATTTCAGCACCCATGTTGCCGCGATTGTTCCAGTTGCCTCCCCAACCGCCCATCATTACGAAAATAATGAGAATCCATGCCCACCAGCCGCCGCCGAAGCCCATGCAGTCGCCATAGCCGCGGTTCATGTCCATTACAGGTACTACACCTGCGCCACCATTTTCTAAAGTCATGATAATTCACTCCTTCCGATGATATATGCGAACTCTCTGTGCGCATCAAAGAGTTAAGCCGAAATTAGACAACATCTGCTGAAGCTGCTCGTCACTCATGCCACGTTGCTTCGCAAGGTTGCGTACAGTTTCTTTCAACTGTACCTCGTTTTTGCCTTTGCCCATCTGCATGGCGCGCCCCATCATAGGATTCTGCTGCGCCATTTGCGTAAGCATCTGCATTGGATTGCCACTATTCTGTAACATTGCCATTATTTGCATCGGGTTCATGGTTCATACCTCCTAGCTGTTTTTCTAATTTATCCACACGTTGAATCAAGTTATCAACATAACTTCGTTCAGCATATACAACTTGCTTCTGTTCTTGCGGATTACTTAATTGATAAACTCTGAATACAGGCAACCCGTTGAGGTCGATAGACTTCTCGTAAATCTTCCCCTCTGCTGGGCACGGAAAGAAGGTGCTGCTGCCGTCAAGGTCTATCTGCGCAGCCTTCGCTTCATCTATACCAGTCACCACTCTGCCTTTTAACGCTTGCGGCATCTGGCTCATAGGCATTTGCGGTTGCTGATACATCTGCATCTGCTGCTGCAAATAATTTAATCGCTGTTGCATCTGCGGTGCAGCCCCCGTATAAGGATTTGGTGCGTATTGTTGTCCGTACATTGTTATCACCTCACACTTATATTTTGCGATATTTCTATAAATTTGTTCTATCAACATTCCCTCATCATTCAGACACCTGTTTTTGCGTTTAAAGCATAAAAAATAAGCCCTTTGGGCGCACGATATAAAATCGTACACCCAAAGGGCTTCGTTTTATCCTAGATTTCAAAACACGCAAAACAGACTCATATACAGCAGCAACATCGCGCTCAACAGTCTTGTCGGAAATATTCATTTCCATACCGATTTGGTAATTCATCAACCCATCGACAAATCGCTTCTCACAGATAACGTGTTGCCGAGGGCTGACTTTTGCTTCGTGCAGCACGGCGTAAAATTCTTCTCGTGTCGAATTGTGCAGCCAGTCCCTTGCACGCTTTTTGAAATCGTCCGTATTATGTTGCGATTGCCACCGCTAGAGTGCCGCCTAACAGCACCCACGCTATGTTGCGCTGTGTCTTAATTATTCGTTGCTGCCTTTTTACCTCTTTCTCGTACAGTTCTAGCGATTCGTTGGCAGTCTGCAATAGCAGCTCGTTGCTGCTCGATTGTTGCTTCAATGCTGTCAGCTCTGCTTGCAGCTTCTCGGCTTGCGCTTGCGCTTCGCTCAAGGCTGCTTGTGACTTTGCCAACTCTGCTTTCAGCACTCTGCAATCCCTCGCTAATTTTGTATTGCTGCTCGCGAGCTGTTCTAATCTCGTGTCGAACAGCGTCAGCTCGCTCTCCGTTATCGTGTACTCCGCTTCCGCTATCGTGCGTTCTGCTTCCTGCGCCGAAGCTGAACCAGATACCAACGCACAAGAAGATAGCAAGAGCAATAAACAAAAGGCGATTGTTTTTAATAAATGTTTTAAATTCATCCATTTTTACCTCATATAACAGCAATAGGGGACAAATTGTCCCCTATTGAACTGTTTGCGTTTTGTCACCAGTTGGTTATCACAAGCCGAGATAACAAAGTAATACTCCTACTGCAAAGCCCCACGCAAATCCAATCAGATACTTCTCATTAGTAACGCACTTTAAAAATTCACTGAATTTCTCCATCATCGTCTACCACCTCGCTTTCTCAATGCAGTCTATACCATTCGGCGTTGCCACGAATATCCTGCATTTTATTGTAGAGATTTTCACCCGGACAAGCCGTAGCCATTAAATCTCTGTGTCCGACTACAATATCGCTGGAAGCAATAAGTCCGTAAATATTACACAACTCAGCTATAAGCTGAGACAGAGAATTTAGCTGCGCTTCCGTAGGTTCTGCAATATCAAAGTTGCCACACACATGGATGCCGATAGTGTCTCTGTTTCTGCCGTAAGTGTGAGCACCAACAGCCCATCTAGGTCTGCCTCGCTCCACTGTGCCGTCCTTGCGGATGACATAATGGTAGCCGATGCCAGCCCAGCCTTGAGCCTTATGTGATGCGTGAATTTCGGCAGCAGATAAATCATCGTCCGACGGGTCGCCTGTGTGATGCACAACAATCATGTTTGTGCTCTGGCGCTCGTTCAAGCTGTCAAAATTTAAATCTGTTTCAACGACGTTCGTGTTTCTCACCGTCCTTTTCGTCCTCAAACTTGTCGGGTATGCCATTGCCGTTTACATCGACAAAGCACCCGGCAATAAATGTCACGAAGCCAATCATAGCGGGGCCTATCATTTCTTTTATTATCGCCAGCAAGTCGCTCATTATGATTTTGCCGAACCACGCTTGGTAGCACCATGCTGCGTAATACGTCAGCACTAACAGTACCACCAAAGCGAAGTACGACGTTATCATCCATTTAATAGGCGACTGCATATCGCTGACTTTGTTCTTTGCTACCTCAATGTATTTTCCGAGATAGTCCTTGAACTTGCTGAACATCAGTCATCAGCACCTTTGGAACAGCAGCACTTGCGAACGTCGTCGACCTCTCTTTTAACCTCTTGATAGCGCAGCAATAAGGAATTTAACTGTTCCTCGGTAGTGGCCTGTGCTACACGAATGTCGTTTATAACCTTGGTCAGTTCTTTCACCGCAAGTGTGTTGTTGTCAATGCTCTGATGCAGTGCATCGTTCTCAACTCTCTGCGGTTGAACAATCAGCCAAGCCCCCGCAAACGCCAGCCCGCTAATCAAAAAGCTCAGTAACTCTAAGTCCATTTTTCACCTCTCAGAAAATAGTTTGAGCCACCGCGCAAGCAGTGGCTCTTTTTATATACAGCCGTTCCTAGGTAACGGCTCCCCCGACTTTATTTGCCCAATGTGGGCACATCAGCAAAATCTTTTTTCTGTTGTTTCGACATATATTTCTGCGTGCGCTCAGCAGTTGTTAATGTTAAATCTCCAACGGCCTTTTTTAGTTGCGCGCCTGTTATGCCGTTTTTTCTAAGCTCTGTCATCTCTGCCGTGGTAAGTTTCTCGCCATCAGCGCGCTTTCTCGCGGCATCCATCAACAGTTTCTGTTTTTTGTCTTTAGTACGTGTTTTTTCAGCGTATGTCGCAGATGACATGTCTGTTGCCAAGCTCTGGCCTACTGGTCTGAACCCCATGCCCTTGAGGTATTTTTCCGTGCCTTCATACTTGTATGATACTTGGCCTTTGGAGTTAGTGCTATAGCCGCGTAGCGCCTCTGCGATATTGCCTATAGCTGGGTTAACTGTTTTCATGGCCTTGATATAATCGCCAGACATTGCGCTGGCAATACTGCCGGGAATCACGCTGCCCGCAGGACCTGTCAAATACCCCAGCAAGGAATCGCTGTCTGGGAACATTCCAGACATGCCAACTCGTCTGGAAATATCTACACCGAGATTAGAGAAGATGCCATATACAAGCGTTCTTGAAACCGGGTTATCTCCAAGGTTTTTAAACAACTCCATTTTTAAAACGCTAGACGGCTTATATCCCAGTATTTTTTCCAAGAACTCGTCCAGCCAATCTCCGCCGGGCAGTCCAGCAAAGCCAGCCATAAGAAGGTATGTTGCCCAGAATCTTGCTTTCTGCGCTTTTGCCCCTTTACCGAAGTACGGCATAAGTGACGTCATCAGCTCCCATTCTTTCATGGGGTATTTCTGGAACAGCAGAGCCAAGTCACCGACAACTGTTCCACTAAGCATCTGATAGATGCCCGGAGCATCAGATGAGCCGTAATCAAAGTTGGCTTCGCGGTTTATGCGTCTAGCATAAGCTATAGCTTGTTTGTGGCTCATCCCCTTGTCTTTTATCGCTTCGTTGTATGCACCCAAAACAGCCACAGCCCTCGTGAGCTCATCAGCCTTTTTGAACAAATACATACCCTTGTCTCCGGCCTTGCTGACCATGGAGCGTAAGCGCTCGAAACCTTGGCGTTTGCCTTCAATAGCACTTCTTCGTTTGGAGAAGCCGCTGGGAGTATCAAGCCCGATGTTGTAGGGAACACCAACCTCTGCCAAAATCTTTTTGTCGGAAAGGCTCATATTTTTCAGCGCCGACATGCCGTGCGCTGTGTGCCCTACGCCTATCAACGCCATCGTATTGACCAACTGCGTCATATTGACGAGGGCGGACGATACATTCAAGAAGCCTAAAAGGCTCTTGCTTAAAAATCCGTTGATATTCCCGGCAAGTGCTACGCCCAATCTGTCGCCGTAGTTAGCGTTCAGATTCTTTAACAGCCAATCGTTTTTGGCAATCATGCTGTTAATCATGGATTCGAGGTAGTTCGGAGTGCCGTTGTTATGGCGAATATAGCGTTTGATGATGTTGGCCATCGCCTCTTTGCCGCCATACTCTTTATCCCAACGTCCGAAGGTTCTCTCGAACAGTTTTATCGACTTCTGCTTCGCTGGCTGCAATGCGCAATATCTGGACGACATTGTAAAATATCTGTCCAAAGAATTGATGACGTTGGAGTTGTAACCAACTCTACCTTTTCTGTGGCGCAGATTGCCAAAGAAGCGGTTACGGTTTGTGCGTCCAACAACACCCTTCAACGCATCTCTTGCTTCTGGTACGCTCATCTTACAGTTGTCAACAATGGCTCTTTGCAGTGCGATATACTCTGCGTCGCTAACAATAAGGGAAGATTTTTTGCCGCCAGCAGAATTGTTTTCGTCGCTCAAGTATCTGTTGGGGTCGAAGAACTTGGGCGCGATTTGGAGGTTGACTTTTTCACCGCCGTTTTGCTGCAAATATTGAGCTGCCTTATAGGCTTCTTTCAAATTCTTGCCGCTTCCGACAGGCACAAGTCCGTCTTTGGTTTCTGCCAAAACCATCCACTGCTCAAAGATATGCGGTAAATAGCCAGCGATTTTTCCAATTGGCGGAGCTACGCGCTTCACTTTGGCTTCGTAATATACAGGACCGTTCTCGCCAATGTGCTTTTCAACAACTGCTGACACAACAGCATACGGACTGTTTTGCAGTTCTTTTAACTGTTCTGGAGTCAAGACTTCTTTAGAAGAACTTGTGTAAACTCTGGGTTTATCGTAGCGCACCTCGTACTCTACACCGTTCACAACCTTTTCCAATTTTGATGCTGGCACCCATTTTTTGGCATTAGAATCCTTCTTGGAACTGTCGGGTACAAGAACTTCTACATTCTCCAAAAACGGTTCCTTCATCAGTGTCTTGAACTCTTTTGCACTCAAGGTTTCGCGAACGTGCGTCAGACCTCTGTGTGCGTCGTTTACTGCACTCCATACATTGCGAATGAGTTGGCGTGTGCGGACGTAAGCCTCGACGACATTCTTGTCGTACCCAGCGTCTTGCAGCTCTTTCAACGTATACTCCTTTTGCTCCATCTCACCAGACTGCAAAAGGTCTAAATAATCGTCGAATTGCTGGTTGTCTTTTAACATGCCAACGAATGTCTGGAATTGCTTTCTCCACCTAGCGCGAAGCTTCTCTTGGGTTTCTTGAGCTTTTGAGTAGATGTTATAGAAACTTCTAAACACAGGACTCTTTTCGGCAAGGCGGCTCGGGCTGCGTAATGTCGCCTCAAAGATGCCACCAACTGCATCTTTCGCACGGTCGGTCATTTTGTTGATTTTGGTTTTGATTTCGCCAGCTTTAACACCAGCTTCATCTGCCTCACGATTGGCTTCGGCAACCACGGCTCGTAAGTCATCCGGCATCGCTTTGCCATTGATTTCGTCAACCGCCTCCACTTTGAAAGCCAAGTCTCCGTTAGGTTGCTCGCTGGCAGAATAGGATAAAATTTGATTGGGCGGAAGAATTATACTCTCGTTCTCGTCAATATTTTCCCAAGGATATTGGCGAGCTTCTTGATAATATTTGCCCCAATATCCTTCCCCCATGCCTCTGATTGTTGCCGCTCTAGCCTCTTGCTCACCGTGCGTATCCATGTATAATTCAAAGTCGGATAAGCCTCCCAGTTTGCCTTTCAGGTATGACCTTTCTTTTTGCAAGGCTTTGCGCTGTTCCTTGGGAAGCAGGTAGAAACTTAATGGCGAACCCATTTTGTCGAGCTTTGCATTTACCTGTTCGCGAACGCTTTTTGCATTGCTGCCGGGGGAAAAGCCTTCGTAACTTTGAATAAAATGCTGTATTTCATGCAGCAAGGTTCCCCTAATGTCCTCTGTTTGTGTTTCTCCGATTATGCCCATCGTTCTAGTCCACTGAACCACTTTGGCAATCTTTGACAGATTGGAATCCGAGTCGCCTAAATATTCCTCTGGGAATGCTTTCCAAAAAGGTTCCGGAAGTTTATCTGCTAATTCCATGGCCCGTTTTTTGGCAGCAAAATAATCTCCGAAATAAGCCTCGTCTACAAGTTTATCTGTCTCACCCAGCAGTTTTTCAATTTCGTCAACATTTGACCTGTCCGCCTTGACGCTTTTCATCAAAGCTTTTCGGAACCAACTTCTGTAATCTCTAGGTATCGCCAACGCGTCTCTGATGCCAGTAAGCACTAGATAGCCTTTGTCAAGGTATGCCACCCCGGCATACTCGTCGTTGCGTTCCTCGTCGTAAACTTTGACCTTTCTTAACTGCGGGTACGCATCGAAAAGCTTCTCGTTATTGTAAATTTTACCCAGCTCTACATAGTCTGTCGCGTTGTCATCATCGAAGTCTATCTTTTGAAATTCGCTGAAATTTATCAGCGCCGGGTCGTCCTTAATCTCGAAACGCCAGTTTCCGTCCTTGCCTCTCCACCAGCCAGTAGCGTCGAAGATTTCCTCGCGAGATTTGCCTTGTCTTTCAAGTTCTTCGGCTTTAGAAAGCTTTGCAACGTCAGCGGTTTTCGCCTTTTCGCCAACAGCTTGATACTTGCGACCAGTTTTGTTGTCTCGACCTTCACGCCCAAACATTTTACCGCTCTTGACGGAAAGAAAAATGCCCGTATCGGTATCTATACCGAACTTTTTGGCAAGTCCAGCTACCCACTTTTGAATCTTCCAAACGATTCGCTCTGCAAGATTCTTCGGGCGTTTGTCCTCTTGCACAAATGCAGCGTAGTCGTCGCACTCCATTTCTTCACAACGCTTTCTGACCTGTTCTTCCGTGAGCTTGTTGAAAGCGGCTTCGCCCATTTGCTTCTTGAGCTTGTATCTGTAGTAACGATATAGATGCTCTATTTCAGAAGGTTTCAGTAAAGTTCTGTGAACAAAGTGCATGACTTCGTGATAAACCGTAGCGTCATTTGCCGCCTCGGTCAGTCTGATTACATCAACCACTTCGCCACCCGCTTCGTTAACGGATTCTTTGCCATAATATCCGCGGATTACAAAGCCAGATGATTTAATATCAGCCGCACTCAGCATCTGCTTCTTCTGCTCATATGTCATCTTACCCAAGATAGCAGCTTGCGATGTGTTGGTATCAACCCAAAGGTTGTTACCGTTCGGAAGCTCAACTACGTATACACCGTCGGCTACGGTTGCAATCTTGCTGCCGTGGAAAGCGTCCTTCAAGGTTTTTAAGAATTTCTTTTCGTTATCTTCCGTCAGAATTTCTTCCTGTTTTCTTGCGATTTCACTTTCGCGTTCAGCGTCAACTAATCGCTTGACAGCAGCTTTAAAGGTAATATCGTCAGAAGCAGCAGCAGTGTTAAGCAAACCTTGCATCGCTGCCTCTCTGGATTGGCTATCAGATGCTTTGCCGCCCGTGCTTTCCTCGTCAGTTGTGTAATCAAACTTTCCCCCTAAGTCGTGAGCAGCGGAGAAGAAACCGTTTTGAAACGCAATGTCTAGCGCACGTGCTTCGCTGCCGAGAGCCATGTTTTCTGCGGTTTTGGAACGAGTTGCTATCTTTTCGTAAAAGGCGTTTTGCTCATCTGGTGAGCCTGTAATCAGATACCTAAACATAGCATCAGATTTCGCTCCGTATCTGTATATGCGGCCTTCAATCTGGATTGCCGCGGTAGGTCTTACGGGCAGTCCGAGGTTGATTAGAACTCTAGGGTGTGCGCCAGTTTTGTCGTGCAGAGAAATACCTTCTTGCCCAGCGGCAGAAGTGACCATAATAATATCAACGCCGCTATTGTCGTCGTTAAACTCTTTTACAGCCGTCTTTCTTTTGCTATCCGATTCGTTGCCGTTAACGAATCTAACTTTATCACCAAAGGCTTCTTTGATGATGTTTATAGCAGACAACTCTTGGGACAGGTCTAAGTCAGCGTATTCCGGGAACATTTTCTTGAACGCATTGTACTGCTTCTTTTGCTCCGCGTTCATTCTTTTGTACTCAGCATCCGTCAGTTTAAACGGTCTTGTGATTTTGCTTTCTTTGAGGTCGTGGTACAGTACAACCTTCTTTCCTCTGGAAAGATAAGACTTGATTACTGGCACGGAAGCACTCGCTTTTTCTGTTTCCAACACAAAGTCAAGCGCCATATTCATTCTGGACAGCCATAAATCTGCAAACGAACCTTCTTTGCCCTTGCCGCTCGGAATTGGAGCATCTTCCGCTGCTCGTTTTTTTGCTTCCTCTACTACCCTTCCTTTTTCCGACAAGGTAATCTCGCCACCAGCGCCGGAGATAGCACCCATTACGTGAGCTATTTCTTTTAGTTTTTCGGTTATATTGTTTGTTTTAACCTTAATGAAACGTCTGTTGTAGTCTTTGTCTCCGACCAATCGCCTATTGACCATTGCGCCGTCCTCTACAAGCTTGTCATGGAAGGCGATTTCTTTTGTGGTAGTGTCTAACACTTGGCCGTATCTGTCTTTTGCTGGGACTATTTTGCCGCTTTTCTGGACCACGAAACTGAATACTTTGGTTAAGAAGCCGCCGGAGCTTCCACCAAAGCGGCTGTCGGCGTAATCAAACAGCAATCCTTCTGCATAGTAGGCGTTCTGCGGATAAGCAAACGGCGTTGCGGAAAGCAGTAGAGTTTTGGTGCTGGCGTCTTTTTTTCGCTTAGCGTACAGTGGACGCTCTTTCTCTTCAATCTTGTAGAGCTTCACTCTCAACGCCTTTATTTCGTTTTCAAGTTTAGGAGATTCAGCCTTAAACTTATTCAACCGCTCTTGCTCTTTCGGCGTTAGAGCACGCTCACGTGCTGCCTCGCTGAGCTTTGCTATTTTTTCACTCAGCGAATCGTTCTTTTCTTTCAGGCCGTCAAGTTGCTTGTACAATTCGCTGTACTTGATACGCATGTATCCGCTAAATCCGCCTTGCTTATGCCCAAACAGACCTCTGAAAGCAGTCGTGTATACGCCAATTTCCTCGGGCTTGCCGTTGACATCTGTTCTTTTTTGACCAGACGCAATATGGTGAGCCTCGTCACAGATAATCAAATCCCAGTCTACCTCTTGGACGTGCTTATTTGTCGCTAAGGAGGAATAACTGATTATGTTTGGAACGCCGTCTACGGTCTTGCCGTTGCCGAGATATGCGAACTCATCCAACCCCAAGAGCTTGCCGTCCTTCACCCAAGCGTCGTTGGCAATGTCTTGGCTGGGGACAATTATCAGTATTTTCTTTTTGCCGTTCATTATCTGGCGCTTGATAACACCAAGCGCAGTTAATGTCTTGCCAGTGCCTGTGCCGTTTGCAACCAGCATACCCGGCTTGTCGTTGGAGTACAGGCGCTTTTCTATCGCCTTTATATCCTCGTGCTGTTCCGAATACAACAAAGGCAGCGTTTCAGCTATGTTAGCTTCATCCGCTGCCTTGATTGGCGTATCATCTTTTACTTGTTGTTGTCGTTTTAATCTTTCGGTAGCTTCATCGGAGGATTGACCGTTCCTTTCATTCTCCAAAGAAGTATTCCCAGAAAGTCCTTGGCTCTGCTTGTCGCGAATGGAAACTCCGCTGCCGCCAGCGCCTTCGCTTCGCTTCTGTCCAGAATCTCTGGTGCCGCGTTGCGAAGCATCGGGTGTTTTTTGGCCGCCTTGCTGATTGCCTCGTGCTCCGCCAGCAGCGGTCCCACTTCCAGAAACATTCTCGCCGCCATTTGCGCGTCCTCCGGGAACGCCCTCAATCCCCTGCTCTCCATTATCCGCTTGCGGATTATTGCCTTCGCTCGGGTTCTGGCTGTCTCCGTCGGGAGTGACAGGCTCTCCTTCCACGCCGTTTTCATTCCCTCGTCCACTATTGCTTTGATTAGATTCTCTGGTAGTTCGTATAGGCTCATCGCCGCCACCTCCGTTCTCATCTTGTCCTAAGTCTACCATATTTTCGTCGCCCTGTCTAGGATAAGCTTTTAAGGCTTTACGTGCTGCATCGAAGTAATCTTTGATTTCTTCGTACAGTGCTGGCTTTTGCTTTTGAAGCATTTCCTTGGCCTGTTTAGGACTGAGATTATTATTTTCGACAAGCCGAGCAACAGTCAAAGCTCGCTGCCAGCTTGAGATTTTTGCATCATCTGCTTTAAGAGAAATTTGCTCTGGTACGTTGCTAAGAAATTCCCAAGCGGCTCTTATAGTGCCGTCAATAAATCGCACAGCGCGTTGCGCACGCTCTGCGGCTACTTTGCCAGCTTGTACAGCCTTGTTTAACCCCGCCCTTATAATCATGGTAACTGACATTCGCCATGCGTTAAATTTAGCTCTAGCTCTAACAAAGTTTTCTTCGAGTTGTTTCCCGCCGATAGCTAACAGCTTTGTAAAAATGCCCGCATCATAATAAGCTAGGGTGTTAGGCTTCTCACCGCTTTCCTCTACCTTAAAAAACTTCTCAGTCCATTCTTGCACGAGCGCGGCAGCCGCTTCCACATCTTCTTGGCTGATGTTGCCTTCTACACCGTCTGTGTCGACAGCATCAGTTTGCTCTTGAGGCTTCTCGTTTTCCTTTCCTTTTATTTCGTCAAGGACTTTGGAACGCGCGTCTGCGAGTTTTTCTTCCGCCTTCTTTAATGCGTTCTCTGCTTTTTCGAGTTCTTTTTTTGCATCTGCAAGATTTTCCTCTTTACTGCCAGCCACGGCTTTTTTTGCATCCGCAACTCGTCTTTTTGCAACAGGGATTTTCTTCGAGGCCTCTTGAACGCTTGCGTCATCGTTAACCAGCCTTTTTTCGAGAGCACTCACTTCGATTTCCAACTCATTGAGCTTTTGCTTTTCTTTATCAAGCGCTCTTTCTGCGGCTTCTACTTTAAGCCCGGAAGAACTGCCTTTAGTCGCGTCGGTTGTTGCTTTTTGCAAGTTCGATTCAGCTTTTTTTAACTTAGCTTCCGCTTTCTTGACTTCTTCTGCACTTCCACTCTCTTTTGCGCTTTTGAGTTCTTCGGCTGCCTTATCAACGCTTTCGGTTGCCTTGCTTACAGCTTCATTACCTCCAAGTTCATCGCCTTGTTTTTGAGCTGCTGCGTCAAGATTTTCCTCCGCTTTTTTTACGGCGTTCTTTTGCTTTTCAGTTTCCCCTAAAAGGTCTCTGTATTTTTCGACTTTCTTTTCTCTAATGACTCTGCGAGCCGCATCAACAATTTTTTGCGGTTCCATAGATTCAACAGATACATTCGGATTTTCTTTTTCCAGCATTTCTACTGTACGGCGAGGCACGTCATCCTCGGTTGTAGCTGGGTCTTTCAGCGAGGGAAGAACTTTCTCAACCGCCAAAATCGCCTCGATGGCTGCATTATTCTTCGCTTTATAACCACCGCGGGCTGTTGTTTTTACTTGCCCTTGGAACTTATCGTAAAGTTCGTAGTAATAGCTCTCGACTATATCCAACTCGTCGTCAGACAACTTAAACTTTTTTCTGAGCTTTTCAAAGTTTTTGTTATCTTCCAATTGGAGGTCTCGGAACGCAATTTTGCGAACAAGCGCGTCCCAAGTAAGTGGGCTGCCGTCATCTTCAATCAGCAGCGTTCCATTATCCAGCGCAAGTGCTTTGCCTTTGGCGCCTTCAATAGGAGCGTCAGAGGACAGCGTAACGTCGGCTTCATTAGCGTTCTCTCGACCTTCTTCTTTTTCTATCTCTGCAATATAATCGTCATAGTCGTCAATAGTTATTTCGTTTTTGTATTTGTCATCTTCTTCGTCCTCGTCTTTAATTCCAAGAATCTCTTTTCTTGCGGCGTCTGCTACTTTCTTGCGTTCCTTGTTGTATTCGTCGAGGCTTCCGATAACATCACTGCCATTCTCTAAAACTTGAAGTTTAAAGAACAGCGGTTTCAGCATCTTTGCAATTCTCGTGGGGCGTCCGAGGTCGTCGGCATCGCTGATAACATAATAAATAAGTCTTGTGCCGCTCTTTGATGATTTATCTGAGACCTCGGAGAATAAAAGTTTTGGGTGCTTCCCTAACAGGCTGAGCAAAAACTCTTTATCGGTCGGGTGCTTTGTAAGATAAGTTTTAACCTGCTTCTGCTCTTCCTCACCAAGAAGGTCGATTATTTTCATCAGCTTATCTTCGGCTTCGGTAGCTGCCTCCGCTTCTTTTTCAAGCGTTTGGGTGTTTACCAGATTTTCAATCTCGCCATCGTCGCCTTCTGCGTCCGTTGCGTTTTCTTCACCTTTTTCGCCCTTAAAGAAGCTGTTCCACTCCTGCAGCTCATCAGCGGTGACAAATCCATTATCTATCATGGATTGGAAAAATTGCGGGATTGGTTCTTCGCCCTTGTCGCTGGGTTCATCGCCTTTATCACTGGGCTGCTCGCCCTTGTCGCTAGGCTGCTCACTGGGTTCATTGCTGGGTTGCTCGCTAGGTTCTTCGCTTGGGTTTTCGCCTTCGTTACTAGGTTTGTCACCCTTGTCGCTGGGTTCTTTACCCTTGTCGCTGTGTTCTTCACCCTTGCTGCTGGGCTGCTCGCCGCCTTCTTCACTGGGCGTATTCTGATTGCGCTCGATTTTCGTGCCGTCGACATTTGCGACAATATCTTCGACTGCTTCCATAGAGCTTGCTTCAAAGCTCCCGTCCTTGCCGCCCTTATTGAAAGTAATCTCGTATTCTTTATCAGTAATGCGCTCAACAGTAACACGGTCTGGTTTGCCATCTTCCTCGTGCGCGTTGCTGTTGTATTCGCTGACTTCCGAGTCGCTTGCGTCGCCAACCTGCTTAAAGCTGCCTATTTCAAGCGGCCAGCCATCCTCGTCACGCTCAGATGCTTTAACAGTGTTTTTGTCGTCTTGCTTTGCTTTAGGTTTGCCTCCACCGCTTTCATCTGTCGGTGGCTGCGCGTTGTTTCCGGCACTGTTAGAGTCATCTCCGCTTTTGTTCGGAACGATGGGTTTCGGCACCGCCACATCCTGCCCTTTTCCCTCTTTTGCTTTTTTAGCACGGTCTAACAATGCAAGTTTTTCTAACGGGTGAAGGTTATTTAATTTTTCTCTGGCCTCGGCATCGCCTTGAGCCGCTTTGGTTCCAATGCCATCGTATTCTGAGTTTTTCAAAACATCCTGTACTTTCTTGGAACCCTTCATGCTTTCCCAGTTTAAGTTTCCGGTATCCTTGTGAACATAGCGACTCTTTAAATTGCCCTTTAAGGATTTAGTTGTATGGTCTAATTCTGCATTAGTCCACTCGTCTCCGACAAGCCTGTTACGACGGTCGTCTGCGCGGCGTTTGGCTTCGTCGATAATATCCTTACCGATACGATAGCCGTATTTTTTACCGGCTTCAATCAATGTGTCAAGGTCGTCGCTACCTGCCGCTTCTTTTACCTTTGCAGCCTCATCATCAGTTAAAGTAACTTTTTTGTTGCCTTTGCTGTCAGCTAGATTGTTCAGAGACTTGCGCAAATTTATGATTTTGTTTTCTGTCTTTGGGTCTTTAGCAACGGTCAGTTTGGGGCCGACATTCGGGGTGATAGTGTCGACGCTTTGAGACGGCTGAGCTGTGTTGGTTGTGTTGGTTGTGGTTGCTGAGTTAGAAGGTCCGTTAACCACCTTGTCAACAGCCGAATTTACAGCGTTGATTGCTGTTTGGACCTGTCCCTCTGGAGTTGTCGCAGGAGTAACTGTTGGCTGCTCTGTGGGTTGTTCTGCGGTCTGTTCTGGCGGTTGCTCAACAGGCGGTTTTTCGACATTAGATACTGGTTCTGAACCTTGGGGTTGTTGCTGTTGTTGCTGTTGTTGCTCGGCGTCCTTGCCGTAGCCAAGTTCAATGGCCTTCGCAATAACATCCTCGTTTGAGCCAGTGTCAATCAAGTCTGCTACTTTATTGTACTCGTCTCCGGCTTGCGCCTCAGATTCAAGATACTGCTCCAAGAAGCTTTTAGCTTCTTTGTATTTAGGGGCAGTTGTCGCCATATTGCCAGTGCTAGACTTGCCCATACGCGACATAACATCGTTGGCGTATTCGTTTATAGAAGGCTCGTTGCCGTTTCCTTGCTTGCGGTTAAGCGCCTCGTCACTGTAGTTCAATGCGCCTTCGCCGCCGTACCATGCGATAGCTGCGCCACGTGCGCCGTACTTGTCATAGTATTCTCTGAGCTTATGCCGTGCAACTATTTCTTGGTTTTCTGGTGTCATGGGAGCATCGGCTGACAAGCCAGCTTCTTCTGCCCAGCTAGGCCAGTTATCCGGCATAATCTGGTACTTGCCACTTGCACCTGTACGGCCATTCTTGGCATTATAGCCACCGCTGCCCTCGCTCTCTTGACCTCCTATAGCATTTACCAGAGATTCAAACTCATCTGTTTGCGGCGCAGTGGTTTGTTCCATTCCGTTGTCATCTGTATTGGTGTTTATGGTGCCCAGTGTATCATCCACATCTGACGAACCGAACACCTTGCCGTAAGCGCCAGCGGCTGCGTGTGGGATGCCAGCGCCAATAGCGCCAGCGATAGCGGAAAGGACAACATCCGGGTCACTGAACGACCAAGATTCGCCAGCTTCTATTTTGGGGATAATCTGCTGACCGACTTCCTGCGCAGAGTTAACACCCATGCTTGTCAAAAATTTGAGCAATGTGCCAACTTTGGTTTTGCCGGTGGCCGCAATCAGTGCATCCTGCAAGGTGTCGGTGGTTGTAATAAACATCAAGTTGTCGGCCAGAACACCTTTTGCTACGCGCTCCGCCTCCACTTCTGTTTTTCCGGGGACGTATGTGCCATTCTGCTTAGCTTTTTCTATGTAATCGAGCTTGCCACTGGTGACGCTCTCCAGCATTGCCTCCGGGAGCGCTTGCTTTTGACCGAGAGAGATGTTGGCCAAAACAGGTGCAAGATATTTTGGTGCGGACTCTGCTACGCTTTCACCGTATTTTCCTGCTATCTTGCTCAAGAACGGCGCACCTTTTCTTACGATTGCCGCAGCGCCTTGCTCTGCGGCAAACTTTTCGGCTGCTGTTGGAGCACCAGCTCTCGCGGTTATGCCAAGTGCGATAGCGTAGGGAGCCATACTAGCTACAGCAGCGGCTACAGAGTTTGCACCCAAGGGGTCGCTGTAGTTGCGCGCGTATTTTTTCTCAACATCTTCGCCAAACTTTTCAATGCTTTTGTTGGTTCTGTTCGTCCAAGCGCCCAGACCACCATCGGCTTGCATTTGTTTATCCCATTCTTCTTCTGTTATATAAGCTGGTTTGCCGTAGTAGTTGAGCAAATTGCCGCCAGCGCGAATTACATTGCCAGCAGCGCTCAGCAGGCCGTAGCCAGCAGCTTGAAGAATATTGTCGTCATCATTGTTGTTCGGAGCCAAAGATTCTGGCTTCAAATCTTGCAGAAAAGAAAAGTCGTACATCGGACGCTGAGGTGAACCGAAGTTAAAATTGTATTTTTGTTTTTTGTCATCCATGTTTCGGTCGCACTCCTTTTATCATATCCAGCCGCGGTCTTTCAAAGCTTGCTCCAGATAGCCGCTGTTTTGGCCGAGCATCTTTCTAGCCAACTGCGCTAACTGCGCGTCGCTCCACTCGCCGCCAGCCGCAGCTTTTAACTGAGTAAGCCAGTCTTGAACCTCGTCGTAATCGTTAATGTTTTGTGGCACTGAACGTGATTGTTCTCCACCAGTAACAACACTGCCAAGAAGATTACGGGCGGCTCTAACTTTGTCTTTGTACGGATATGGCTTATCTGGATATTTTTCGTTCCAATCGGCTTCGTCTTTAACAAGCCACTTTGCAGTCTCGATTTGCTGGCTTGTCGGTCCGCCATTAGCGTTAGCTCCTTTTTTGCCTCCGTAAACAATTTTGGCTGCTTCGTTAAGAGGAATTTGGTAGGCATCGGCTACCGCTTTAATCTGGAAAGCGTTTTTCTTTACAAAATCATTGAAAGCCAAATTGTGTTCAAGTATCTTGGCGTTTTTGGTGGTATTCCAGCTCAAATCAGAAGCAAGCTTCATATCTGCTTCTTTGTATAGATGTTGCTTGTCCAAGCGCTTGTCGGTCACTTCGTTATTATATTCGCTCTGCATGGTAGGCAATCCGGCCATCGCAATCTTAGCACCGTCTGGGTTGTATTCCGCCATGCGTGAACCAATCATCTGAGCTGCTACATAATTTTTAGCTTGGATTGCACCTAAGAATTGCTCAAACATGCCATCGTAGACTGTTTTTCTCGCCTCTTTGACAGTCTCGTCCACATCTGGTTGTATGCGCTTCAAGGCGCTATCAATTTGCCAACTGGGTGTGCCGTTCTCGACCAATACTTTTCTCAGCTCGTTTTTAATTGCATCGCCGTCTGTAAGGGGGACTTTGTTTAGCCTTGCTTTCGCCAGATTCTGTTGAATCATCTGGCTCATAGTTTCGACCTGTTGCGCATCTCCCTCCGGGTTGGCGCTATTTGCATATTTAGCCGCCACATAGTCGGCTTTCTCCGCTGCCAAGTCTCTCGGCACCGTTTGGGTTAATCCAATAGAACCTTGCTGATTCGGTTTATAGCCTACGATGCTTTCAGATGTTTGAGGTGCTGCAAAGTTTTCTGCTTGCGACTGCTGCCCGCCGACAGTGGCCGTGAGAGGCGCGAACTTGCCGATAGAAGGGCCGATGGCGCCTTGCTGAGAATCGTCAGAGTTGTTTGTGGTAAGCGGGCTTTCTATTGTGTTGCCGCCTACAGAAACTTGCGTCAGCGGGCCGACGGCGCCTTGCTGTGCTTGCCCCAAATCGCCCTGTGACGGCCCTCTCCCTGTCATTTCATCCAGTTTTGCGCGCAGTGCAGCATCGTTCTTTTTTGCACCTCGTTCTTCGTATCCGCTTCCAAGAAATCGACCGAGCACAGAGCCGATGTTGAACCAAAGGTCATTCGTCATGGGAATATCGGTATTGGTAGGTACTTGCATCTTCATCCCATATGCACCAAAACTCATTTCACATCACGCTCCTTACCATTCGTTTGTTGCGCCTTTGGCTACAAAACCATTGGCGTAATATGTATTCTTGCCCGTCAGTTTCATGTCGTAAACCTTCCTCGTGCCATTGAAGATGACGCTTTTGACTTTGCCGACGTTCTTTAAATTATCACCAATTCTCAGCATTGCTACATCGCGCCATGTACCGTCTGCTTTCATCAGCGGCTGAGTCAGTGTTGTGATTACATCACGCACATTGCCTTTCTCGTCTTGGCAAACAACCATATAGACTTCGCTATCTTGCGGCTCCATAACTTCAACAACTTCCTCGACACACTGTCTGTCACGAACATGGTCGTATGTAAGAATCTTATCTCCGACGCTGACATCGCATATTGCTTTAGCTCCAGCATCTGTTTCAATTGGCGTTTCTCCGACAAAACACCACAGTGAACCATAGGAGCCTGTCGCCATGCCTAAGCCAGCATTAAATAAACTTCCAAGCACACCGCCACCACCACTCTGACTCGTAGTGCTGGTTGTGGTGCCAGTGCCCTTCATCGCATTCAATGCGCCCAACGTGCCACCGCTATTCAGGCCCAGAGATGCGTTCCACAGGTTCAGAGCTGGCTGCTGGGCTGCTTCTTGTGCCGCAGCAGAAGTAGTAATATTCTGCCCAGCCAAAGAAGCCTGCTGACCATACAGGCCGTTCAATTTATCAATGTTGCTCTGGTATTGCTGCGCCATAGTATCGGCGGCATTCTTGGAAATATCGTTCAGAGCTGTATTTGTCACGCTGCTATTGAGGATGCCGCGAGCACCTAAGCCACTGAGAGTACTACCCATAGTATTGTTTACGCCGCTTCGGATAGCATTTTCCATGTTCTGCTGGTATGCAGACGGCAAAATGCCTTGCGTCAGATTAGCCACACCCTGTTGTGCCGCAGCAGTCTGCTGGTTTGCATTACTCAACAGTTGGTTGTAGTCAACTTGAATTGTACCTAAGCTATCTTGCAGCAAGCCTCTCGCTACACCGTTCAACCACAGCGCGTTAGGTGCAATGGCTTCGGAGTAGTCGGCCGCCGCTTTTTGCAGTCGAATTTCCTGCTCTGTCGGTTTATAGGATTGTACAGTTGTCGAGCTGCCACCTTTTTTACCCATTAAGTGCACCTTCTTCCCGTAATTTTTCTTTCATTTTTTCGATTAGCGGGCTGGTTGCCTTGGTGTTAAAATAATGAGTTACCCAATAAACTGGCTCGCCCGTCTTTTCGTCATTATGCTTGTGCGTGATGACAATCAATCTGCCGATGCTGTCTTGGCACCAATAGCGGAAGCGTCCGTCAACATCTTCCTTTTCGATTGTTTCCCAACCAAAGCCGCGGATGTACGGTTCGATGTGTCTGGTGCAAATGCTGGCTACACACTCAAAACCAGCCGTGCAGCTTACGAGTTCAGCATAATCACGCCAAAATTTAGCGTCGCCGCATACTTGGTAAATAATCATCATTTTGCCTTCAAAGTCGGGCTTCATGCTCGCAAAACCTCTTTCCGGCATATACAAAAGGCGATAGCCCGGTAATAAATCAAAGCTATCGCCTGTTTTGGCTTCATAAATTTCAATCCATTCTTTAAGGCTTTTAGCCTTCATATTACATTACCGCCTTCCTGTTCCAATTACTCGTCGATACCATACAAGCAGAAATTGTTTATTCTGTGCGGCGATGTGCTGGTCACGATAACCTGCATGGCCCGCAAAGAATTATAAAAATGCTTCACTCTGCGCTTGGTTGTCAAACTGTAATCAAAGCCACGGTCGGCAACCTGTACGTGAATTTTGCCACTCTCATCACCTTCTCTGCCCTCAACAAAAATATCAAAGTATCTGGTGATGATGCGGTTGGGAGTGATATACATTTTTGAGATAATTTTGCTGTGTATCGGCTCTCCGTTGTCGGTCGTATACTCGTCATTCATGCGGCAGACACCCTTGTCGGTAGCCAGCATGATGCCACTATCTGTCTGCGCAACGTCGTGAATATCATCGTGGAAGGTGTATTTGTACGCTGCACCAGTATCATACTGATATATATAAAAGGTCTTTTCGTCCTTGGCGTTAGGGCGTATCCAGAGCTGCTTCATAGTCAACATGTTCCAGATTCTTGGCTTGTAGCACTCTTTTTGCAGCAACCTGTTTATCTTATACGCAACTTCGGTTGTATCGAAGTTGCCGTAAGTTGTTGTTGTCTGCAAGCTGCGGATGCCTAAATCCGTCGCAAACACAATGGTATTGCCCAGCAAAGCGAATGATTCTCTGTCATCTTGCGCGTGGGTGTTGTTCAGAATCTGCTGGCTCTGTAAGTCTGGTACGGTGCCGCTTATCTGATAACCCAAATCATTGGTCTTGAATACAATCAAGTCACCGGAGAGAGGCAGCGTAGTGATAATGTCGCCACCGTCAAGCTCGCCTATGCCATACCATTGGGCTTGGCTCGCCACGTTAGTGTCCTCCTTCCATGCCTCGTCGGAAGTGCAGTCGCCAGTGCTGCTGTAATGGAAGTTGTCATCACCGCGTTTGGACGTACCCAATCTGCTGTCGCGCACCCATAAATTGTCGCAAAGGAAACTGCCTTCAACGGTAGTCAAGTTGTTCTCGTAATCATAGTATTGTAGCTTATCACCGCTGCCTATGGTGACTTTGGCTCCGAACCGCTGGCAGACAGGGCGCTCTTCGCCTGTCAGTTTGCCAATCTGCTTCGGCGGTTCTTTGACATAGCCGTAATAAGCGTTGGCCGTTCCCTTTGCTGGTGCTTTGCCAAACAGCAGAAAGCCATCCGTGCTTTGGTCATACCAAATTTTATCCACTGGCTCACCAATGTCGATAAGAGGCTCGGAATAACCGCACCTTGTACGCAAAACGCCCTGCTCAAACATATAGTTTTCAAGCAGGACGGCTTCGTTTTCATCTATCATGTTGTCTGGTACAGAAGCGTTCATGCCGCCCACTAAACTGCTTAGGCAACACGATACGCTCTGCGGTTCTCTTTCTATCGGCATAATCTCACCTACATTGTAATCTTCTCAATATCAGCCTTGTTCTGTGCCGCTTCTACTTTTTCTTTTGCTGCACGGTAGGCAGTATGCAAAGCATTGCTACGCACCGCAACAGCGGCGATAACCATCTTTAAATCGTTAGCCGTTACTGGCGTATCGGCATTATCTGCCGTAGTCCAATCAATGCTGGCGCCCTCGCCTTGCAACGATAAGGCAATGATAGCTGCATTGATGCGGTCTCTCGCTTTGTCGTCATAGTCGAAGCTATGACCGTTGTATTCGATTGGCTCGACTTCGGCGGTGTCACGCTGACGCTTTAGCATCAAGATTTTACGCTGTTTTACGTTTTCAATAGGTTCTTCCTCATGTGTAACAGTTACACCTAATTCTGTTAAAGCCTCGTCACCGATTGACAATGGGATAAACACGCCGTCTTTGCCTAACGCTTCGGAAAGCTCATATAAATTAGAGTAGGTCTGCTCTTTGTATGTATAAGTTGTTTGCATTAAATCACCGCCTTAGTTAAACACAATTTCTACTTTAAATTTCTTGCCCACATTAGCAGCGGTAAACATGCTAGAGATACTGGACGGCACACGTTGCACGTAGGTATAAAAGCCTGTTGCAGCACTTTGATATGATATTTTACCAACAGCAAGGGGTACAGTAACACCTGTTTCCATAGGCGTGATATTTAACGCAATATTACGACTACCACTCGTTACGCCTTCTTCTTTAAAAGCCACATCAAGCCAACCACCATAATAAGATAATATTACCAATGTTACCGCTCTGCCATCATGCGTAACATTACCTGTAACCTCGCCATAATTTCCGCTATTGCGACTATACCCGTACTGACCGCTCTGCTGTCCCATGGTCATTACAAACACATTCTCAGGTATGTTGCCGCCGCTGACAGACCGTTTAACAAACATCATCCTGTTAAGTACCATGATTGTCACCTCATGTCAGCTTGTTAGCCTGTACGATGCTGGTCAAGTTGCTATTGCTGTCCTTTGTCATAAGGATGTTGAGCAGCAGGCCTGCGCTGGTTATAGCTACATCTGTGGCCTCACCGATATATTTAATTGTGCCGCCGTTGGTGATGGACAGCGCATAATCACCGCTGGCAGTGATGTGAGCCGTAAACACTGTTGACTGATTGCTACCGAGCAGTGCTGATAACGTCGCAAGGTTAAGAGTAAACGCTCCAGTTGCATAATAAGATGCGGCTGACGTAGATGGGCTTGCGGAATTGGTGCTGCTGTACGGCGTAGTATATTGCTCATATCCTAACGTCGCAAGGTTGAAAGTCTGCTGCGCCCGCCATGTGTTTTGCCCAGATGTCGTGACAAAACCAGCAAGGTCTGAGCTGTTAGCTTTGCCGCTAACAGCTGCCTGTACAAACGCCGTTGTCGCTATCTGCGTGTTATTTGTTCCGGCTGTCGCAGTAGGTGCTGTCGGTGCGCCTGTCAGACGTGCTCCACCATTCCATCCGTTTCCGTTGATATTGCCGACTAAAACTGCACTTGACTTAGTGCCAGATGTACATTTATAAAAACGCCAATTGGGGTCGTATTCGTAGAAATCTACACTGTCATGACCGCTATAGCCAAAATCAACGGCATGATAATAGGTGTTGGCGTCACCTTCGCCCCTAAATTTTCTGCATTGGAAATAATTTGTTGCGTCTGCTCCCGTCTGAAAATTAGGTGCGCTCACACTGCCTGTACACGCCCCACCGCTCAACGGCAGATACGCACTCAATGCACTGCTGTCTGCCTTACTGTTGAGTGCAGCGTTTATAACCTTGTTTTGTACTGGGTTAACCGATGTAGATGACAGTTCGCTATCCACCGTAGCCGACGCTGGTATTGTCGGTTTGTCCGCAAGGTCATTATAACTACCGCTTTTAGCTACCGCCGCAAGGCCTGTAATCATGCTTGCCGGGTGCGTTGACGGATGCTCGTAAATCGTATCCGTAAATTTAGCGTTTTTAGGTACGGCCGTTTCCACGGTCAGTCCGTTTACCTTGGCAGCATTTGCCGCCGTGTCATTTTTGCCCAGTTTTTCAGCAAGCATAGCTTTGACCTTGCTATAAAAATAAGCAAGGCCGTCCAAATCTACCAATTTAGCCATATCAAATATCACCTCCGTAGGCTATCAGAACAAAACCGCCTGTACCGTTTGTACCGCCAGCACCGCCTACAGTTATAGCATAGCTTTGTCCAGCGGTAACGCTGACATACTGCGAGTCATAGCCGCCAGAGCCACCATATTGTTCACCTCTGCCGTATGTACCCTTGTTTATATCAAATGACATCAAAAAGCCGTCTGTTATGCTGTTACCGCTAGAAGCATGACCGTTAGGAGTGCCACCGTCACCTTTGCTCCATGCAACGCCAGCTCCATAACCACCTGTTGCGGTAACGCCGAACGCTGACGTATTGCCGCCGTCTTTGCCGTTGCCTGTTAAAGAGCCTTTGCCAGCGCCGCCGCCGCATACAGCGACACGCATACGAGATACGCCGCTAGGGACAGTAAACGTATAATCGCCAGCATCAGTCCAATATTTTTCGGTGTACGGCACGCTGACAGCCGCTGTGTGCTGTGTAGCAATTGCATACATCACGCCGCCTATGCTGACACGTCCAGCCGTAGCGTTTGCATCAGTAACGTCTTTTAAAGCAACATAGCCGTTACCGACTCTTAACGCTTTGTCACCTGCTTCCGCAGCCGTAGAGTAAATATTGCAGGCAGCCGTCGAGCTGCCTTTTTTTATGTATAATTTCTGAGATAAAATACTCATTTAAGCCACCCAAATTGTGCCACCGGGAATGTTCAATGTGTCGGTTACAGTAAGCGTTTTTACTGTAACGCTATCGCCGCTGGGGATTGTGCCTGTACCTGCTAACGCAAGCGCATTGTCAATCTCGCTGTTCGTAGCAACCTCTACATTAACAGTGCTTCCTGTACCCTGTTCGCCTTTGTCACCTTTCGCACCTTGCGGAATGGTGAAGTCAAGCACCGCCGCCGATGCAGTACCGCTGTTGGTAACTGTTGCCGCTGTTCCTGCCGCACCCGTGGTAACAGTGCCGACTTTGATGGTTGCTGCCGTACCCGCTGCACCTGTCGCACCTTGGATACCCTGTGGGCCTCTCTCGCCTTGTGGGCCTGTTGCGCCCTTCTCGCCTTGGATGCCACGTAAGCCTTGCGGGCCTGTGTCACCTTTATCACCCTTCGGGCCTTGAATGTTGCCGCAGTCAATCCATTCTGTGCCAGACCACGCATAGAGGTTAACGCCAACCATGTAAGCGTCGCCCTCGTTGCCTTTTGGATGCGCAGCCATTAGAGCAGACAACGAATTATATTTGCCTTTAATGGTAACACCTGTGCCTTGCTCGCCTTTTTCTCCCTTCGGGCCTTGCGGGCCTGTCGCTCCCTGCGGGCCTCTCTCGCCTTGCGGGCCTGTCGCACCTCGCTCGCCACGTAGGCCGCGTTCGCCTTGTGGGCCTTGTAAACCTGTGTCACCTTTAGGGCCTTGCTCACCTCGCGGGCCTGTGTTACCTGTATCACCTTTAGGGCCTTTTAAAGCGGCAAGCTGCGACGCGGTGAAATCAGTGTATTTAAAAGCATCGCCCTTATCACCCTTTTCGCCACGCTCACCTTTTACGCTTACCGGAGCAGGATTGGCAAGCCCAGCTTTGTTCGTCCACGTCATTACGCCGTCAGCATCTACGGACGGGATAAAGACGTTGACGTTCTCGCTATATTCTTTAGCCTTATCAGCGTAACCTTTGGCGGCTTTCTCGCTTGTAGCGGCGTTCTGTGCGCTTTCAACAGCCTTGTCAATCTCAATGCCTACGCTTGCCGCCTTGTCTGCGTACTCTTTCGCTTTGTCGGCGTAATCCTTTACGCTTGCCAACGTATCGACAAGAAATGTATTAGTCAGTCTTGTTTCTGAGCCTGTTGGGTTTTCTTCAAACTCGTTGCTACTGACCCGCACCGCCTTGTCACTCGTTGTTGCAATAACATCTCCTGCGGTTTCCTTGCCTACTACTGTAAGTTGAAACTGTCCAGATGTTCTCGCACATTCGTAGGGAACGATACATTTGCCGTCTACAATAGCAACTTCATAGGTTTTGTTGTCCCTTGCAAACAGTGCATATTTGTCGATGCCGTCCCAATCGTCGGAGAACGTGAACAGCAACTGTACGAAGTCCTTGCTTCCCTCTGTTACGTATGCGTCTGACGTTCTTGTAAGCCGCATACCGTCAATTTCAAATTCTATCTGCATTGTTTCACCTCGCTTATTTGTCGACAACATCCGCCGTCATAGCGTTTATTGTTTTACCCCACTCAAATTTAATGCCATCAACAGTATCATAGTCTGTTGCACCCAGGAATTTCAGCGTGTACTCTTTGCGCGGAGTTACTTCTACAACACTACGCATATCGGTGTGTTCGGTTTCACCTTCATCTTCTACGAAACTGTTCGCCTCGCCATATCCCCATACTGTATTATTTGCAGTATTGGTTACGCTGCAACTGTAGTATGCATCCTCTCCCGCAGGAACGTCAGCATCATTTACTGTTGCCGTGAGCAGTAATTTGGTGATACCAGCGGGAACAGTAAATGTTTCCGTACCGTTGTCTTTAGTAGTAAACACCTTGCTGCCCTCGACGATGCTATACAATGCCACATTAGTTACACCGTCAGCAACATAAGTTACGGTTACTTTAGTGCTGTCATTGCCATAAGCTACAACATAATCGCCTGTATGCTTATCAATGCCGCCGATTGCAATTTTGCCATCAGCATCAGTCGTCTTTGCTTCGCCGTTGACTGTAACTGTATCATTTGCCACCGCTTTGTCGTCATACAGCACACGCAGATAACAAGTAATACTAGCGGGCCGAATCTCAACCGTAGTTACAACGCCATCGGTGTAGTTGACTACCGCTTTAGTAGTCGGAGCAGTGCCGTAAACGAATATATGCTCTTTGGAGCCATTGCCGCTCAGTTCGATTAGTCCGTTTAGGTCAGTAGTACGTTCAATGCCGTCGACTGTTATTGTCGTTGCTGCCAACGGTTTGCCGTCATAGTTAATCAACACTTGAACAGTCACTTCTGCTGTGTAAACGTTGGTACTGCCGTCGGTTACAAGGAACATTGCATATCCTCTAGCTATTTTAGAGGTTGTGGCAGAATATTTGTGATAAGCCTTTGTAACACTTGCGGCGCAACAAGCTCTAGCTATATCATTTCTGCCGTTATATAAAGTTTCCCACGAGCCGTGTTCGTTGGTGGTCAGTTCCATGTTCCATATAATTCTTACAAACGCTCTCGTCTGCCCAGCTGTAAATCTGCCAGACAGTAAAAGATTCTTTTTTTCACTCGGTAAGGCACTCGTAACAGTAAAAGTAGTTTCTGACAGTTTTTGCTCGCCAACAAGCAATTGCACAGTTACTGTTCTCTTGCCGTTATCGTAACCCGTATAACCGCTATTGGCACCTTCGTAACGAACCCAAATGCTTTCGTTCCGATAGTCGTTGGGGCCAGCATCTTCGCTGGAATCCAGCCCACTAAAAGGATTTTTTATATCTAAAATAACGCTAAGTTCAATATAATTCGCTGTTTCCGGGAAAGTTACATCCATTACGTCGCTCGATACTTCAAAATCATAAGAGTACCTATAGTGTCCGTACCAATACTGTTCCATTTTCAGCACATTGTAAACGCTAGTATTATCTGTGCGCTCATCGTTATTTACGCCGTATGAGCCTTCGTCCAATCGCAAATAGTTGTTGACCTTAAAGCCGTTTACAGTAACGTCTGTTGCTTCGCATACAAGGTAAAACGTAGCAGCAGGATAGCTCTCATCGTTGATTTTAATTGTCATCGGTGCCATTAAAACGCTCGGAGGTGTAGGCCACGGAGCAGCGAATCTAATGTACTGCCCATCATACGCCTTACCGATAATCATCTTTTTAACCTGTGCATATGTAATGCCGTGAGCATCAATATAGTTAATGCCCTCTTGATTAAACAAGGTATATGAGCCGTCGTTACTGCTTAATCTCAATCCCTCTTGGCTCAGTTTGACGTTACCGCCTGTAATCGTCAAAGCTCCTGTCAAGTCGATGTTGGCTGCCGCAAAGTGCTTGCCTGTTATCGTATTCGCCGCTATCTTATCACCAATAACACTTCCTGCCTGTATAGCATCAGAAGTTACACTGTCAGCGGCAAGTTTTTCTGCAGTAATAGCTCCTGCTTCAATTTTGTCAGCGGTTACTGCTCCTGCGGCAATTTTAGTCGACGTGATGGCGTTAGCCTGTATCTTTGCAGACGATACGGAGTTAGCCTTTAAATGCTCCAGCGCGATACTGTCAGCGGCTATCATGCCGCCTACGATAACATTTTTGTCAAACACTGTATCGCCTGTGATATGCACTTTGTTGCCGTCGATTACAATGCCTTCGGTAGATACATTGATAGCATTGATAACGCCGTCTTTTTTGACGCAAAGCAGTATATCGTCTTGCAGTTGGTTGATAGATGAGTAATTGCAGTCGGCAGGTTTTTTGTTCAGTTCCGTAACCACGCTTGTAATACTATTAGCGTTCTGTACGATTGCTGAGCCTTGCTTATCAATCGTTGAGCCTTGCTTATCAACCTTTGTAACGATGCTGGTAATGTTATCAGCGTTGGCTTGAATTGATGCCCTGTTTCCTTTCACATCCTCTACAATAGCAGTAATGCTCTTGGCGTTCTGCTCGATAGCAGAAGCGTTACCTTTAACATCCATAGCGATTGTAGATATGCTGTTGGCGTTCTGTTGAATAGCCGTGCCGTGGGTTTTTAATGTACCCTCTGCATCGTCTACACGCTTAACTACGCTTGTGATAGAGTCAGCGTTCTGCTGAATAGAAGAAGTGTTGGTACTGATTGTACCCTCGTTGACTGTTACTCTTTTGGCTAGTGCCGTAATATCAGCAGCAGTCTGCACGATAGCAGTACCCTGTGTGGTTACTGTACCCTCTATGCCCTCTACTTTCTCGTTCAAGCCATTTACTTTAGTCATAACGCTTGAAATACTGTCAGTGTTCTGATGTATACCATTTGCATTAGCGTCAATCAGCTTGTTAGCCTCGTTGATAGCCGTGGTATTATCAGTAATCAGCTTTTTCAGTGCATCGTTGATGCTAGGCTGATTGTTAGCCTTGTCGATAGCGTCCTGCGTGAACTTGTCAAATTTTGTATAGTCAATGGTCGGTACTTGCCCTATATCAATGCCAGCTTTGCAGTCCGCTTCGCTCGTATCGCTCCATTCGCCGTCACCCAGCGGGTCAACAAAACAATACTTGACTGTGATATGGCCGATGAAGAAGAAGTAAATGTACTCACTGTTGACTGTGAAGAAATCATCCTCAACAGTTTCTTGGCTGTCCTTGGTCTTGATGTGAATCTTGTAGCCTGTTGCACCCAAAGGCAAGCCTTGCATTTTGATACGCACACCGTCAATCGTGCTTGTAAGCTGCGGTGCAGTAGGCTTCTGCGGCATAGCCTTGTTAAACTCATGCACAGCAGGTTCACTATACTCTCCAAAAATATTTCGGATGTATAGATAGGCGGTGCCGCTTCTGACACCGGGATTAGCCCTGCTCCTCGTTTTTCGTGTGGAGTCCAATCTCTTGTCATTCCAAACACCGGGGTTCTGGTCTAACCTCAATTCAAAGAAGTCTATGTATTCGTTAGGTTCAAACAGCCACTTCCACAGCGGGCCTTTCTCGTCCCACGTCAGCACAAACTGCGTCGGCGGATTAGGTATATACTGACTGCCCTGTATTTTAATGCTCGCTTGCGGAGCTGTGTCAAAGTCGGCTGTGTTGCCCTTGGTGTTTACCGCTACTACCTTGATATAGTACGTCAAACCTGTTGTAGCGCCGCTGTAAACAAACTGTGTGCCGCTGCTCTCTCCTGCCTTCTCCCATGCCTTATCCGTAGCCGTGCGAAACCATACTTCGGCTTTAGCATAGTTGGTTACAGTAGTCTTTACCCATGACACCTGTATAGAGTTGATGCGAACGCCGTCATTGATTGAATGTAGCTCCAATAACTGTACGCTGCTGACGTGTCCGGGTTTTTCGCCTGTTTCGGATGTGCTGTCGTCGATTTTTTTATTCGTCAGCAAACCAGATTTAACGAGATAGTTTTTCAACGCAGCCACAAATACTTTGCCGTCACCGCTGACGTTGTTGGGGATATTGGTCAATATTTGTTTTATTTGCGCCTCGTCAAGCGCGTTGTTGTTTTCTTTATCAGCCATATCCTTCACCGCCTAAACTACGCTCTCGCACTGTATGCTGATTCTATAATATCCATCAAAGAACTGTTCAAACCTTGGTCTTGAGACACATTCAGTCGCTGCTGATTCATAAGCAGAATCACAGTCAAAGTTACAATGACGTTGTTTGTTACTGTGTCGTCGTAAGGCATTTCTTCGTTCTCTGCACCAGTAATATTGGGCGCTTTATAAAAATACTTCATGGTGTAATCTTTGACACCGGTATCGAGAAACTTAATTGTTTTCCCAGTAATCTTGATGGGCAAAATACCACACGTTTTAATATAATCATTTGGCAACGTATCGCCGTTTCTAATTACAACGTCCTTGATGGCGATAGGGTTGCCGGAACCAACAAAGTAAAGTCCGATGTAGTTTATGGCTTGATTGATGTAGCTGACAATTTCGTCATCGTCAAAATCGCCAACGCCTTCTTTATCGTTAATGCGATTGCGAATGTCTTGAATAATTGCTTTAACTAGCATACGTCCTCCTTCTATACCATAAACGGCATACGAATCTTTGCATGAGAATAGCGGCGCATTGGCACGATGTTTTGAACCGCTTCCTCGATGCCGCTCAGCATCTCTTCACTGCTGTTGCTCAGAGCAGCGAAGGCGAAATTACGCACCAGTGATTCAAAAACAATCGGCAAGTCAATTTCATCATTAGCACTCTCGACTTCTTCAAGTCGCTTGCGATAATGCACAGTAAAATCTGGTACGCCGCTGTAAATCTTGCTCCCGACAATTTTGTACTCATCAAACTTCGGCGTTTCGGTGGATGGCACTACCGCAAGTGGTCTGCCGCATTGCAAATCGTTTAAGCCTACCAATGTCATAAAATCGTAAGGCAGAGTTACACCCTTCTGCATTTGTTCTGAGGTAAGATGATACTCCTTAGCCTTTTCCAGAAAATCACTGTTACGCAAAGCATAAGATGCGTTTAAGTATTCAATAACATCATTTACAGCATTGATAATCTGATAATCACTATATTTAATCTCGTCAAAATCCATAGCCTTTAAACGGATTTTACGGATTAGTTTGGAAACCTCGATTGCCATGTTGTTTCACCTCAAAAATATTTCTTAGGAATCAACGGAGCATACTCGCGATGCACCTCGAAAAACTTCTGCACATACTTTGTGTACTCGCCGTTATCTCCGGCAGCCAAAGCTCTTTTAGCAGTAACAAGCCACGGGTCATAGTTCCACATTTCGGGCGGGATATAGCCCATAACCCTAACCTCGAAACCATCCTTGCCTACCGCTCTGCCGCCGCCTTCGCGCTCAGTCATGCGAGCTACCTCAGCAGCTACGCTATGGTCAAATTTGTTGACAACGTGAATTTTTTTCTCGCCGTCAATATATACTTTTTGGTCTACTAGCATTGTTTCGCCCTCCGTATTTTAGTTGGAGCTGGCGACAGGAGTTGAACCTGCAACCTTAGCTTTACGAAAGCTCTGCACTGCCTGTTGTGCTACGCCAGCATGTTAAATAACCGCCCCGAAATCGAGGCGGTTAAAGTGGTCGAAATCGACTAGGTTAGATTAGCGCTTGATACCGATGATTGCAGCGGAAGCCTTCGGAGCTGCGCATTTGAGGCCCAGCCAAGATTCCAGCATACGCTCATCATAAGAGCCTTTCTTCGGAATGGGTACGTCGTGGGTGTGTTCAAACCACTTGATACCCCAGTAGCCCATATCCATGCAGTAGATTCGGCTGTCCGGCAGCATACGATGTGCTTCGGCTGTCAGTACGCCGTAGTCGGTTTGGATAACGTCGGCAACAAGATTCAGCTTGTTCTTCTTCGCCATATCGCGGTAAGAAGTAGCCTGTGCGATTACCAGTTGGCTGAAAGCACGTTTCTTAGCAGGGGACATGAACGCATGGGTAGGATTGCCGCCGCGGTTGTACGCCATTTCCATTACCGCATTGAGGTCATCCAGAGTGTAGTCGACAGTGCCGCCTAAATCCAGTACGTTGTTTTTGATGATTTTAGCGGAAGTGCCAGCAGCACTCGGTTTGACCTGTTCAGCGGCAATGTTCTCAACAGCACCTTTTTGGGTGTTGAAGATTGTGAATTTGGTTTTCGGAGTAGCAGCGTCCGTGCGGATGTAGTAAATAGTCTTAGCGGACAGACCAGTAGGCATGGTTTTGGCGGTGAAATACACGAAATCACCAGTTTCCAAACCATGCGGCTTTGTGGTAGTGATAGAGCCGTCGGTGGTACCAACAGTTACATCCAACTCTTGAGTAGCCATGAAGAACGGAACGCCGCCAGTTTTAGCTGGAGTAGTCTTGTTCTGTTCTGCGTTGGTGGTCTCGTTATTTACGAGAGCATACTCAATGTCGGCAGCATGTTTGCGTGAGCACTGTTCCAGCAAGCGAGCCAACTCATCTTCGGGGCGGTAAACTTTGGCAACCTTGCGCTGTGCCTCAGTTACATAGTAGCTGTTTACAAAGCGTTGGCAGTTGTTTTCCAAGCCTTCCAGATGGCCGATTTCCTTGGAGGAATAATCCTCTTTTTCCAAGTGAGCGTTCTCACCGGGCGGTTGCAAACCTTCGGTTAACCAGCTAAATTTCAGAGTGGTTGCATCTTCCTCGGAGCCGAAGCGATTGAGGAACAGAGTGACCTCGGGGTCGATGTTGGTAATTACGTTGCTCATGTCCTCAGCGTGACCAATCGCATCAGAGGTATGGGATTGGGAAGTGCTGTAGGAAAGGGAACGTGTTACGTCATTAATTGCCATTAAATTTTCACCTCATTAAAAAATTTTATTTAACAAAACCGCATAGCCTCGGGGGTAGCTTATTGGTTCCTGTTACGAATAAATTCAGCCAGCCATGCACGGCGGCCTCTTACATCAGATTTTGCCAGAGCACCGTAGTCTGGCACATATACGCTGTTGACATCTCTGCCGTCGCCAGCGCGTTCAACGGTCGGCGGACGATTGACGGCTCTCGGAGTTGTGCCTAAGCCGTTCTTCTGCATATAGAATAACTTGCGTGTATCCTCATAATAGTTACGGAGAATTTCGGTCTGCGCCTCGTTGATTGTGCCGTTCTGCAGTGCTTGCAATACAGGGACAACAACCTGCGCCTGTTTATAGGTCAAATCATTCACGCGAGTCAGCAGCATACGGTCAATAGCGTCAAAGTTCGGCTCCTTGGCGCGCTGCTCTTCTGTAAACTGGTTGATGCCAGCGTAAACAGCTTCCTGTCTCTGACGCTGCGCCTGTTCGTCTGCGTAGCGGTTCTGCATCTTAGCCATAAGGTCTTGACGATGCCATTCTTTAGCCAGCTTGTAGTTGATGAGCTTCGGGTCATCATCGTCCATGAGGTCAAGGTTCTCAACATCCTCTTCGCTCAGGCCAGCGTCCTGTTGAGCGCGTGCATCAGCCTCTTTGTCGAGACCTGTCAAAAACTCTCTCATCTGTTCTTGGCGAGTTTCCGGATTCATCTGTGCTTCAATCTCAGCACGACGCGCCGCTTCCTGTTGAGCGATAGCTCTCTGCTGCGCGTTGTGAGCTTGAACAGCTTGGCCGATTTTCCAGTCAGCATATTGACGCTGGTATTCCTGCGGAACACGTTTCTCGTCAACATAGCCTGTTGCGATTGCGTTGGAAAATTCATCGAGAGTATAAGCAGGAAGCTGCTGGTTGAACTGCTGGCCAATCTGCTGCGGAACATCTGTCAGCTTCGGCTGGTTGGCATCAGTGCCAACCACGTTAGATTCTTGGGCAGCTCCTTCACTTTTGGGCTGTTCAGGCAACGGGCTGGGTTTCAAATGTGTTTTTCCGTCCTCACCCTTGACTAAAACATAGCCTTGAGTGCCTTCTGAGTTCTTTGCAGCGGCGATAATTTGCTGATTGCCGCTCTCGCGCGTTTGCAGCCCCTCTGAGCGATTTTCGGTGTTCGCGCTAGTGTTTGTATTAGCAGGCGCGTTTGAAACGCTCTGAGAGGATTCTACGCTGTCAACATTTGGTTGACTTGTAGAAATTGTGTTTGTTTGTGGCGTGGAAGCAGAAAAATCGCTTCCAGCACCGCCAAATTCGTCAGCCATTGGTTTTACCTCCTAAAAAATTAGCCTTGGGCCTGTAATTGAACCAAGGCTTTCTCTTTCTGCTTGCCAGTGGCCGCTGCGTGTTGCAACATTTCAACCAAGCGACAGACTGCTCTGTAGTCGCTTCGATGTCTTTCAATGTCTCCGTAGCTTAACGCCGCTTCAAGCATTTCTTCATCCGCTTCTTTTTTTAAGCGGAACGCATATTTATACACCGCCTCAGCATCTTCTCCGTCGACAATGAAGTCGCGGAGAAGGTCGATGCGAGATTCGGCAGCTTTAATAACTTTAGAGTTATTGCGCTTAATCATTATTGAGTACCTCGTGTTCTGCGATTGCTCGCTCGGTTGTACTAATGCCAAGTTTATCTTTAAGATACTGGCGCTGCACGTCGGGCGGCAAATCCGTAAGATTGATATTGAGACGCGGAATGGAGTATTTTGCGATAGACAGTTGCAAGCTGTTCTGCAATGCTTCGGCTTGGGCCTGTGCCTGTGCCTGTGCTTGGGCCTGTGCCTGTGCCTGTGCTTCTTCGCTCTCGGGGTCGAGCAGATATTGAGAAACATCTCGTAAGCCCAATGCTTCCAGAAGTTTGCACACAAGGTTATACCAGCTCTTCGCGTTTGCAATACCGAAGTTTGTGAGCTGCGGATAAATCTGATTGAGTACCAGCATCAGATATTGAATCTGTGCTTCTCTTGTGCCAGCGCCTTGTCCGACGTTGACAATCAAATCATAATCTACGTCCAAATCCTCTTTCTTAATAGAAAGCGTCTTGTTGGTCAGTCGAATCATCTGCTCATCTTCCAGATATTTTTGGTTTAGCAGGATGATGAACTTGTAAATCGGAATAAAGAATTTCTCTGCAATGCTTCGCGCCACCATTTTGTTGCGCTTCTCAGCCATGCCAAGGATGGCGGTAATGCCAGTTGCAGTATTGTTCAAAGAATTACTATCAAGGCCTTGGTTATATCTGGTGCTGCCGCTCTGACTTTCAACCTCGGTCTGAGCGTAGTTGATTACGTCCATAGAGACGCTAGACAACGGCAGCGATGGCGGGATAAATACAGATTCTGTTGGAGCGTTCCGCGTCGGGATGATTTCCTCGCCGCTGAACAGTGCGTCAATATCTACCTTGCGTTCATCGACAAAAACGCGCGGGGCATTGTTCTTCGCCACGTTGGTGATAATCTGACGCATAACAGCGGTCTTTAAGTCCTGCTGCTGCTCCAGCATATCAGTGAAAGAATCGCGGTTAAACACGGCGTTCGGGTCGTAGACCGCACTGCAAACAAAGAACGGCGGGAATCCATAGTCATTCTCTACGATGCGGATTGGCTGGTCGCCCACAGCATGAACAATGATGTTCTCATAGATGCCGTCATTGTTCCAGTCTACTTGCATGTAGGCCTCGTAAAGCTCAACCTCTTTAGATGCCAAGTCATTGTCTGTCGGACGCTTAGCCCTGTCAGCTCTGTCTCTGTCGTTGACATAATCCAGAGTGGTCGGTTCGGTGTTACCCGAGGTGTATTCCTTTAGCGCTTTGTCGATATTCTGATAAATACCGTCTTTTTCGCGCTGTTTTAAATAGCTGCCGCGCACAACCTTACGATGCGCAACAAACTTACAATCCTGCAAATCTGGAGCATCTGGAGTGTAGCGCAGCTCTGATGTGGGTACATACTCTACAACAGGATGATTGCTCTTGACTTTCACAAGGTCGTAAGTGACTTTGGTGAGGTCTGGCGCACCTTCAATATCCTCAAATTTCATATTCTCGATATTGCCGCCACCAACGCCTTCCATGAGGCCAAGAATCTGCGTCATGTCGTTCAAATCAAGCATGAACTGCATCTGCTTGCGTTCTTCTTCGCGTTTCCACCATACCTTCGCAATACAGAAGTTCTGGCTTAAAGCGAAGTTCAGCTCGGTCTGACAGAAGTGATACCAGTCATTCTTTTTCTCAAGCTGATAACGCACAAGCTCCTGCACCTTAGAAGCAACCTCGTCATCATCGACATTTACGCCTTTGACGGAAAGCGGCGCATCTGTGCCACAGAACGCTTCCATAAGGCCTGTCAGAATCCACTGACAAGAAGTCTTTACGTCCTTGGAAACCCAGTTACTGGTCTCCGAAAGCCTCGGAAAACGCTTCTTGTAGTATTCCTCGTCGGCTTCATAAATGTCTCTGCGATGCAAAATTTTCGGTTCGATAATCTGCTTGTACTGCGAATCCGCAATATCACGGCAGCTCTCGAACGCTCGCATGATTTTGTCTTTCTGCGATTTTGTCAAAGTATCGAGCGACAGCACCTTGTCTTTGGCCTCGCTCTGCGCTTTGAGCATTTCCAGCGGGGATGGCGGTTGCTCTACTCCCGGCTGGATTACGCCAGTCTGCTGCTGCTCTGGCAATGTGCCACCCGTCATCATGTCGACCGCCCCTTGATTCAATCCAAACTGAGGGTTGGTCGCCTGCCATGCGCTTCGGTGGACTTCGCTGTTTGCAGCAGCAGCCAGTTTATCGTTTAAGTCTGGCATGAATTATCACCGCCTTAACCAAAAAATTCTGTCAGCACGCAGTCGCCGCCGATAACATAAAAGTTTTGACGTGCGGTCGGCAGCACTGGCAAGGTATAGGTTGTACCAGCCTTAATCAGTAAACCTTTGCCAGCTTTGACGCTCTTGTCGCCAAGATAAACATCAGTCTCGCCAGCGGTAATTGCCAAGCCGATGCGACCACCGCGCATGTTGGTGAAAACCTCGGTGCTTGCAGCAGGAGTTGCACTGCTGGCGCTCAGCTTAGTTGTCATAATTTCCTTTACTGGACATAAAAGCATATGTTATTCCTCCGTTACCAATCCCATCTCTTGATGCCTTCTTCGCCATTTGTCTGCAAAAAGTCAAGGAGGGAGCCTCTTGTTGCGCCGTATTTATTACGAGGGGTTCCGGTTCCGGATGTGCTCTCTTCCAAGCCTCCTACGTCAGCGCCATCATCGAAAAATTTGACAGCTCCAGTATGTCCGCTTTGCTGAGGCTGATAGCCGCCTCTCGGAGCTTCCGGGTAATCCATCGGAGGTTCGGTGTAACCGGGGCCATAACCGCTGTAAGACGGTTGCACCTCTCTGCTGGGAGCATATTCACTTCTGGCAGAAGGATACTCAGAAGGCGTAGATGGAGCCATAGTCGGGCGTGCCTTTTGATACAGGTTATCTTCGCCCTGTCTGCGGGAAGCCATCTGTTTGCGTTGAGCAGCTTCTCGCTCTGCCCATCGTCTGTTGGAAGCACTAATATCAAAACCGCGGCCATCGTCGTTATAAATACCCGCTTCCAAATTACGTGCATAGTTTTCCATGCTCTGTGCAAGGTCGTCACGGCCTCGTGCTCGGGCTTCGGCAGCGCGTCTGTAATAATAAATAATGTCGTCTTGTACGCTCATTGTTGAATACTCTCCTTTTACAATCTACCGTATTTTCTTACCTGCCCCAGCTTCTTTGCCCGCTGGTACAGGTTTTTTCTTGCGAAAGATACAGGATAAGCAAAGGTCAGACACAATGCGTCAGCCATATCTGGCGAGCGTCCCGTCTTATCTTTGATGCTTTCCTTGCTTTCAAGTTTGATTCTGTTCATGCCGTCAAAGGTATATTCTGGCATCGACAGCTCAGTGCGCAGGTTCGGGTCATACGGCAATGAACCGCCCTGTTCAAGCCACTGTCGGCAGCCGTCCCACATTTCGGCACGTTTATTCATATAGCGTGTGTCCTCGATAGCTTTGCCGCCAAAGGGAACTTCTACAACTTCCTTGTAGCCAATCTGACGCAAGCGGTCGATAACGCCCTCGCCACGGCCAGCATCAATGAACACCGTATCTGGCCCCCAATCGTCAATCTCTCTGGCGATAATTCCGGCGAAAGTCATGTTGTCGACTTCTTTGCAGACAATCGGCTCAAAAGTCATCAGACCTTGGCGCTTGAAGATTACGCAGCTATCGTCACCAAAACGCGCAACATCGACACCCATAACCTTAGGCATACCCTTGTAATCTTCTTCCTGCAGGTCTCTTTCCATGGCCGCATTGATAGAATCCAGCGAGATAAGGCGGTTATAAGCGTTCGCAGCAAAGTCACAGTACAGCTCCTGCCGTATCTCTGTCTTTGTCATTTCACGCTTCATGTCCTCAAGCTCTTCCGCAGGAATAATGCCTGTTTCATCTACCGTGTACAGACAAGAAAACCAGTTGTTATTCTTCTGTGCCTGTAAGTAAATGTCGTAGAACTGATTCTGCCCTTTGGGAGTACCAATAAAAACAGCCCAGCCGTGTCGGTCTGATAAGGCTGGTCGGATGACCTCGCCCCACAGCTCTTTACGTATCTGGGCGTATTCGTCTATTACTACACCGTCCCAGTACGTACCACGAAGGCCGTCTGGTCGGTCAGCACCAATGATATAAATTCTCGCTCCACGAGCATCCTTGTGGTAGCTTGGGAACTCTACATACAGTTCGCTCTCGTTGACCTTTCTGTCGGGAATCCCCGCAGTGTACCGCTTTAAGTAGTCCCATGCAATCATCTTCGCCTGTTTCAAGAACGGCGCAAGATATGCGTAGTTCGGCGAAGGGTACTTCGTCATCGTCAGAGCCTTCTTGATGAGGTGGTTGACACTGCCCACGCTCTTTCCGAAACGGCGGTGCGCTACAATTACCGCAAACCTGTACTGCTCAAGATTGGGATGCAGCACATCCCTCCAGAACGGTCTAGGTGTGTACGGAATTGTAATGACCTTGGCATCAGCAGCAACCGTCATCAGAGGTGCCTTCTACCGTCTCGGGTACCGGGGGCAATACCCCCTCTTTCTCCACGGGTGACGCTTTAGTGTCAATCACATCACCAGCGTTCTCGGCCCAGCCAAATACCAAAGGCTGACCATCGCCGCTCGTAAGCTGACGCGTGCTCTTTTCCTCCCACCCAGCATTGTTCTTCAACGCAAACATAATGCCAGTAGGAGCCTTGGAATATACCAGCTTGCCCTCAAGATAGTCCTCAAGCCTCAGCTTTGCATCAGCCAAGATGGTGTTGTAGGCTTCGTCCCTCTTGTTTACATAGTCCAGCATCTGGCCGCGACTCTGGAATCCCAAGTATCTGGCAAGACCACTGTATGTGGGCGGCTTTCGCTCTTTAATCTTCATTTCCCCAGTCCTCGGGTCAATCACTTCCGGCAAGCAGTAGTCAAAATACTCTCTGACTTTGTTTGCCATGCTCTGAGGTGTGGGGTACATCGTTACAATGCTGCCACCAGCACCAAACAAATCACTCATAATCAATTCCTCCTTGTTGTCGTTGTTGTTGTGATTGTATTTCAAAAGCCTCGTACACACTATACGGAGGCTGATACAGTGCTAATCGTACAAGGCTCTTAAAAGCATTAAAAAAGCACTGCAATTTCTTACAGTGCTAATAATAAACAGTGCTATGTAGATACTGTGTAAGTCTAGGTACTTATTGTTTTACCCCTACCCCTATACCCTACCCCTTGTTTTGTAGAGTTTGCTAGAACCAAAACTGATAGTGTTGATGTAAACGTAAAGTGTTAGTGTTAAACTCTTGTGTCTAAGTGTTTAATAACTAGACTTTAGTTTCAACCTGACTAGATATGGGGTGTTGGATAAAGGGCATCCGCGAATGGGTACTTAGTATTAGGAGGGTAGGGGGGCTGGTAGGGGCTGTTTTTTGTGTCCGATAATATATCTTATGTTAAATTCTACCATTTTACTCCATTCTACCATTACACTTTTGCCTCTTTTCTACCATTATAACCTATAAGGTTACACTTTAACCATGGGAATGATAACCATACTCTACCATTCTTAACTATGCGGGATACAACCTATAAGGATATATAGAGGGATGATTGATGTATATATCAACCATCCCTCTTCTTACTTCACTATACATTCTAAATGTATGTAGCTATATCCTTGCTTTACCTTCACCATTATACCACGGTTCTTTACTACCTTATTTCAGTAATAAGCAAAAATTTTCCGTATTTGGCGTGGTAGGTGAAAAAATACAAAAGTCGGAATATTCGGTATAATATAGACAAGGAAACGCCCCGAATCCTAGAACGGGCAAATCCCCGGTTCCCCGAATCCTAGAACGGGAATCATGAACCTTGATAACTTCATAGCAAGGTTTTGTCTTAACCTGAAATAAGACACTGATTTTTAGCGAAAATAATTTGTTAAGAGTCGGTCGCCACCTACACGCCACGGCCAGCCATTGCGAATAGGCGCATGAGTACCGTGGACGGGATGAAAGCGAAGTACCTGCGATGACACCGTCGTGATGACAGCATAGTGGAGAAAAGCAAGTAATTGAAATTAAGGGACGGGTACCGAAAAGCAATAAATATTTTTGCCGTGATAAAGTCAGAAGCATAAGCATAAAGCATTTTCCACCACCTTTTTTTGGCGGGTGGGAATGTATAAAGTAGCGTCGCTCATGGTAAATTGAGTACGGCGTGAATATATATTCCTCCAGCTTTAAGCGCCCGACTTAATTATTTGAAAGTAGGGTGATATTTATGAAAAAGCGGACAAAATCCGACGAATATCGTTGGAAATGCGAGCAGGCAGATTTGGCGCAGGGCGTTTCTAAGCGCCTTGACTCTAAGAAAGGTTATTACCGCACTGGAAAGTCTAAAGCGGAAAAACCTAAGACTGAAAAGTCTAACGGCGTCGTGTTGATTAAGAAATATTACAAAAGCAGTATTTCCACGGTGTTTGAACGCACCGAAAAAACTGGTACTGTATCGGATAGAGAGTTCTTCAAAGCTCTCTATGCATAAAAAGCCATCGGGCGCTTAAAGCTGGGCAACCAGCGTATTATGAAAAAGGTAGGTAAAAATTTATGGTAAAAAAGAAAAGGCTTAAGCTTAAAAACGGGCTTGTGTTAGAAACTCGCCTCAATCACGGCGGCGTGACACGTGCTTACTTTCTCAAAGGTAAGCAACTTTGCAAATTTGAGCAAATCAGTGTAGTGAAGCTGGCTGAAAAGCTTCACTTACTGCTTGAAAAGTTTGCGATTCACGTCGGGTTCGATTTGTCAAACCCGTACACGCTGGCCAAGCTCGGGCTGAATTAAGCGCTTACGCAGGACGCCACCCGTTGACGTCTTGCCATGGTGGCTTAATGTTACCTAAAAAACATGAAAAAGGTGGAATGAATTATGAAGAAAATCGGCGGTATTACAAAGGCAAGAACACGAGAGGATGATTTTCACACCCGTGTGCAAGCGTTGAGGGACCGCAACCAAAGGCAGGATGAAAACTGTTTAGAGGTGTTGACACTTCTCGCACTTCTTGCCGTTCTCTTCTCGATTAGCTTCTAATGCTATGGCAAGCGCCTGACAAGTTCGGGCGTTTGTAGAGTGCATTAATAAGCGCTCTGGAGCCGTCACCCGTGGAATGACAGCTCTGCAACCTAACCACAAACCGATTTATAAAAAGGTGGAAATTAATTATGGAAAAGACAAAAAACTATGCTAAATGTGCTAACTGCGGTGAAGAACTCTCTGTTGAAGAGTTGACTACTGGTATTGACGGCGAGCTTTATTGCGATAGCTGTTTCTCCGAATTGTTCGCAACCTGCGAGCGTTGCGGTGAAATCTGCTACCGTGATGACCTCGTAAGCGTTTACGTTGGTCGCGGTTGGGAAGATTGGTGTCAAGATTGCTGTGACGATTCCGCATTCGTTTGCGAGTGCTGCGGCGACATGACTTCCAACGATTACCGCAACTACGTTGACAACGACGAAATCTGCGATGACTGCCTCAATAACAGCAACGACTACGCAGCATGCGAACGCTGTGGTGAAATCCACCACGTAGACAACATGGAATACAGTGACCGTTTTGGCGGCTGTGTTTGCGATGACTGCCGTGACAAAGCTACCGTCATTCACAACTACCACGGCGGTCCCAGACCGTTACTGTGGTTGTCCGATAACCCTGCCGACCGTTATAACCGCAAATACAAATTGTTTGTGGGTGTTGAACTGGAAATCGACAAGGGCGGCGAGAACGATGACAACGCCGAAGCAATCGTAGAGGCTGGCGGTCATACGCCTAACCAAGACATCACCTGCGAGTCTGACGGCTCGTTGGATGACGGTTTCGAGCTTATCAGCACCACTGCTACCGTTGATTACCATATCCGTCGTTACAACTGGGACGATATGATGCAAGAAGCAATTGAGCACGGCTACACCAGTCACGACGCAGGCACTTGTGGCTTGCACGTTCACATGGACCGTGAATATTTCGCAGACATGCAACAGGCTGCACCTGAAACAATCTTGACAGTAATCGTCGCCAATAACGACGAATGGATGAAGCGTTTCAGTCGCCGCACTCACTTCGGCTATTGCCAGTTCCTGCCGGAGCGTTACAAATTCCGTGCTGAGGACTTTAAAGCCAAAGATAAATACGGCAACCCCCTCAACCGCAGTGACGCGCTGTGTCATCTGTTCGACGTTCGTCGCCAACTGAGCGGCCACGGTTCCTGCATGAACTTTGACGGCTACCGCACTCTTGAAATCCGTTTCAACCGCGGCACGCTGAACTTCGCGACATTCGTTGCGACCATGCAGTTCGTACAGATGTTGGCAGACATTACAAAATCCTGCCACCACGTCGAGCAGGCTTGCGAGGTTACTCTCCGTAACTTCAAGTCGTTGGCGTGTCGTCGCGGCTACAAGGAGTTTCTGGACTACTTGAAACGTCGTAACATTCAGTAACAATTTAGGCGCTTACGCATGGCATCAACGCTTGTTGGTGTCATGCCATGGTTGCCTAACAGCAATCTAAAATTATGAAAAAAGGTGGAATGAAATTATGTGTATTATTGCTTACTTCCCGAAGAAATCTAATGTCAAAGAGGAAACTATCCGCACAATGTTTGAGAACAACCCGGACGGCGCTGGAATAATGTGGAAGGAGAGTTACGACTCCCCAGTCCGCATTAACAAGGGTTTCTTTAAGGTCGAGGACCTTATTGAAGCCTTTAATAAAATCCCAGTCTCTTGCGAGCGTGCTATTCATTGCCGTATCGCTACCGCTGGCAAGGTTTCGACGGCTTGCTGTCATCCGTTTCCAATTCGCCCGAAGGTTGACGCCATGAAGGCGGCGGAGGATAGCACGGATATGGCGTTGATGCATAATGGCGTGATTAGCTATGCCAATCCTACGCAAGGTATCAAGGCTAACTACTCTGATAGCATGAACTTTGCTGCGAAATTCTTGTTCCCGCTCCGTCATCAGCTCGACAAAGAGTGTGTGCAAACTCTGATTGAAGAGTCCACTCCCTCTCGTTTGCTGATTATGCGCGAAGGCGCAGATACAATCATGCTTGGTAGCTGGAAGTATGACGGTGGGGTATACTACTCCAACACGACATACAAGCCATATGTTGCACCTAAACTTGCAAGCTATGACTGGTACAAGATGTACTACAATCAAGGCAACGACGATTGCCGTGCATATGTCGATGACTTCGGCTATGAAGAGGGCGATTCCTTGACAACGGAATACATTATCTTGGATATTGCAGACGAACCCTTCAACGACGCGAAACTGAAAGTATCTGCTGCATTGGACGCTTATCCCGATATTGAATACGACATTTATAAGTCCGGTCTCGCTGGCGAGCTGGAGATTCAAGCAATCGGGTTGCCCGCCAAGCTTGAGAAGATTGCCAACTTCGAGGTAATCGAGCGCGGCATGTATTAAGTCACAGCCATAGTGTGTCAGCCTTTGCTGGCGCACTATCACGGTGATTTAATTCATTAAATCACAAAAATATTAAAAGGTGGAATATGATTATGGAAAAACAAGTTTATGCAATCCCGCTGGTAAAGGTTCCAGTAGTATTGGATACTCTTTACTACTACGGTAATCCGAAAGCGTTGCGAATCAAGGCACCTAGCCATGAGAAAGCAATAGCAACAGCATGGCGTTATTGCGCCTATCACACTAAGAACTCCAATGCAAAGGCGTGCAGTGACAGCAGTAGAGCGAAATGCATCTATGTGGTTGTCGGTTCTATAGTTAAGTATACCGTGTCATTCACCCACCCCGACCTTGAAGTATTGACTACCACTAGCAATGACTTCAAGACTCAGCTACTGAAGGACAGATGTTTTCGACGTCGCCTTCACGGCGAGGCGATACACCAATTTACCAGCTTAGCCGAAACTACGGGCAACACTTTTAAACAAAAACTTGGATTCTACAGTGACAAAGAATTGCGCTCTGATATAGAGCGTTGGCTAAGCGTAGCGCAAAAGTGCAACGAAGTCTTGGATTACTGCGTTCAAACCGAAAACATCGACGATGTATGCGAGATAGCTAACATCTTGGGTAGAAAATTCCGTTAAGCTACAGCCTCAGGGCGTCACTTGCTGGCGTCTTGACACGGTGGTTTAATACCCCGGCATTATATGAAAAAGGTGGAATGTGATTATGAATGAACAGCAACTTGCAAAATTTTTAAAATTGAAACAAGAAAAGGCCGCTGAAAAAGAGGCAAGAATCCTCGACGAAAAAGCTAAACTTCAGCAGTATTATTCCAAAGCGATACTGAATCTGCTGCCAGAAATCAAAGCCGACGCAAAAATGATTTACATGTGTGACCAAGCGGGCATTAAGTTCCCAACATACATAAACGAAGTCGGGAGGCAGGATGGAGTTAAGTTCTTTCCCAAAGAACGCTCAGACGCATTTGGCTTAATGAGATTATCATTGGATGCTGCCCGTCCTTATGCCTATAAGCTCTGTTTAGGTTGGAGTTATTTCGATTACAAAAAAACAACTCGCTACGGTGTAGCTTGCACGCCAACAGGAGAGCTAGTACGTCACGACCTCGACCGTGGCAGAGGCGGTTATGAAGTAACTCCGGAGCAATACAAGGAATTCTATTTAAAGTATCTTGAATTCCACAAAGAGTTCCATGAGTTCTTGGATTCGCTTGAATAGTTGAGTGCAAACCCAGCGTCCTACATGTTAGGGCGTTGGAGGGGTTGCTCAACCCGCAATTATTAGAAAAAGGTGGAATGTTTAATGGAAATTAAGATTATCAATTTATGCGACCATGAGATTAACATCAAGGACGTTAACGGCAAACTGTGGAAGTTAGAGCCGCGCGAAGGCGAACCAGCGAGAGTTAGCGGCACATTCGCCCCAGCATTTTATTTGGGGACAATAGGCGTGAGCCGTAAAGTCAGCACGACAAACATTAACTTACCTCCAACAACGGAGGGGGTGATGTTCGTTGTATCTCGTGCGGTTGCCGAGGCTAATCGCGGACGCAAAGACCTTATGTTTCCCGGCCCGCAATACTTTACCGATGACGGCGTAAAGTATTGCGTCGGTCTTGAAATCTGCTAGGAGGTGTTAATCTTGTACGCTGTCTACACGAGAGATTTGAGAGGGATTTTCCGACCTCTCGACTTGGCGAACGGCACGACGACACAACGCTTGCTCTTTGCCTCACTGTTTAGCGAACGCGCGCAGGCTGTAGCTTGCAAGGAAAAACTGCAATGTCTCAACCCGTCCTTGGTGTTTGAGGTGCGCAAGGTCGGTAACTGATTCAGTCTATTCACAGGATGTCAGCTTGCACTGGCATCTTGTGAATAGACTGAATCACTCATTATATCAGAAAGGTGGAATGAAAATTGGGAAACCGCGCTGTAATTTTAAACAAGAATGACATGCTGGCAGACGGCAAGATTAACCCGAATCAGATTGGAGTGTATCTGCACTGGAACGGAGGCCGTGATAGTGTAAGTGCTTTTTTAAAGTATTGCAAGTTGAAGTGCTACCGCTCTCCTAGTACCGATTGCTACGGCTGGGCTTGCCTGTGCAATGTCATTAGCAACTTCTTTGGCGATGGAATGTCTTTAGGTATCGACATTGCCAGCCGTCTCGACTGCGACAACTACGACAACGGCGTATATATCATCGACCATTGGGAGATTGTCGGGCGTTTGTATAACCACGGCGCCGAGCAAGCAAACTACGACGTTGATTCTTTTATACTTAGGATTAACGAAAAAATGCCAGAGCAAATCAAAATAGACGCCTGTGTTCTTCGAGAACTTCTGAAAGCAAAGGAAATTCCTTACCAAGAGCTGACAGTAGGCGATGTTATTTGGGCACAATGCACTGATTACATTCAATGCTCTACGCGCTGGGAGAAGTTGATTGTTACTAAGGTGCAAGAACATAGCGGCTTGGTTGCTTGCAAGCGTTCCAACGGCGAGAGCGCTAATTATTATAAGCCAGCTTTGGTTTTGAAACCCAGCCCCGAGAACTAACTTAGTCTATTAGCATCCCATAATCTTAGGTTTATGGGATGCACTTGAACATTTAAAGGAAAGGTGATGCAATATGAAAAATTATGTAATTCTTCTTAGTCCGGAAATCGACAGCAACACTCTGTACTCGGTTGCAACCGCTGAGGTTTGCGACGGCGACACTTTAAAGCTGGAGAGATGCTACACTTTGCTTGATTGTGACCTGATTGACATTCACGTCATCAGCGAATTGGAAGATGAACTCTTGCTGATATTCGATGACGAATTTCTGTTGAAGCATCCTCCCGTGCCAAATGTTTTGGCGAGCCAGCTTGACCAACAAGTTATCTGCGGCAGTGCATTACTGTGCCGCTCTGGTGCCGACGGCTCATGTCTTCCGTTTAGCGCGGCAGAAGCAAATTTAATCGTCACCTTATTGAAAAGGTTCCAACGCTGTACCTCCGCAACGCTGAGCAAAGAGGATGAATAAATTCTACTGAGCGTCATGATGCTTGTGCGATAATTCAAAAGCCCCTAGCCTATATGGTTAGGGGCTTTTTTGTTTTTCAAGGTATTACTTTATTCATTTTTCACAATTAAGTAGTTGATTTTTTTATCATATTATGGTATTATAATTGTAGCGAAATGAGATTTCGTATTACCATAAATCATAAGGAGGCATATATCATGGAACAAAACATCAAAGAATCTCGCAGCTTTAAAGAGGGTGCAGGACGCAGAAAAGAACTTCCCGAAGGAGCAAAGGTTACATCCTTCAAGCTGACCGACACCGAGCGCATTGCAGTAAAGAAGTTTATCGCCGACCTGCGCGGAAGCAAAGAAAGCAAGGCTAAGATGCTTGAAGCTAAGAGAGAACAACAGACCAACGCAATCATCAGAGCGACAGCAAAGCCTTTTGCAGAGGCGTTGTGTGAAGTCATCAATCTGTATGGTGGACGCGGTAAAGGTTTTAGAATGGCTGAAAGCGTAGCTAAAGCTATCAGTGTCATCGCTTTTAAGGATGCTGTACAGAAATGGGAGTGTGAGAACCCGCGTAAAGAAATTTAATAAGCAAAAAACCCACGGCGAAAGCCGTGGGTTTTTTGTGAAAAAAGGTGGTAAACGAACCTAACATATTAAGGTGGAATGTTAGTTGGAAAAAACGAAATAGCGCTTACCGAAATTATTATATCACGGCTGGTACAAAAGTACCAGCCTTTTTTATTATTCAAATACTTTTATTACCCCTAGTTGTATCGCACATTTTAAAGCATAATCAATACCTATATCACGGAGTTTATAGTATTTCCCGTAAGTTAAACCAAGCTCTATACAACTTGTCGCCATAGGCTCATTTTCAAAAAACCTACGGTGAAGTATTTCGCTTACCAATTCTTCGTCATCGAAGTGCATAAAGGTTTGTTCAACTATGGTTAGCCATTTTTCTGGGTGGACTATCACCTCTTCGTTGATTCTATCAGCGTTGATGATAACCTTTCCCAACGGCTGATAATGTTTCATGGCTATCGTAGCAGTCGGGTCTGATATGAAGGCATGATTACTACTGCCGCCGCCCGTCCTGCCACCGCTTTGATAGTACCCCTGTTCGGCTCTTGCTATTTCAACGGCTTGTCTTATTCTGTGATAGTAGTAAAACATTTTTTCAACCAAAGCGAACCCTTTCTGCGGATTCCTTCCTGCTCTCCAGTTGCGTCTGCGCCTTCCGTTGACGCTAGGAGTTTCTAAGGTCATAGTTAAGCTCACCCCAATTCTCTGGCTTCCCGACCAATACTTCAACGCTTTGCTGGTCGTTACTCTTTGCGTATCGCTTTGCAACAAGAGTGCTAACTACTTGTTTGCAGTTCTTATAAGCTATGCCGCACAACGCATACATTATTACTCTCATTATGGCGTCAACTTGCGGATAACGGACTGGCAACTCTTGGTTTTTTCTCATGCGTTCCACTCTGTCTACACGAACGCCAGATGTAGGCACTGGAAGGTTTACTGTAATAACGATATACACCGGACTGCTTTCGTCATAGTTCCAGTTCTGCGTCGCAATAGCGTTCTTGGCTATCATGGCTACCACGGAAGCGTAAGCATTCTGAGTTGTTTTTCTTGGCTTTTTCTTATAGCCATCCTCTTGCTTTCTAGGTCCCTGTTCCCGTCCACGGCAGGGAGGTCTGCCCGGTATAGAGAACTCTATTTTCTCTTTGCTTTTAACCCACACCATGCCAAATCACCTCACTTAAAAGTTGAAGTTGTCATCCAATTCCTGCTGTGCTCCCATATTGGTAAAGCCACCGTTGTTTGCAGCAGAAGCACCGCTCTTGCTGTCGATAAAGTCAAAGCCATTGACAATAACTGTAACGCTTTGCTTCTTATTGCCGTCCTTGCCTGTGTAGCTGCTGACTTGCAGGCTGCCGTTAACAAGAATGCGACTGCCCTTGTGGAAGTAGTTACCGATAGCCTCGGCGGTCTTGCCAAAGGCAGTGCAATTAATAAAGTCAGCCTCTTTCGGTTGGTCTTTGCGGAACGGTCTATCGATAGCAATACTGAACTTGCAGTATACCTTGCCATTCTGAGTATAATTTACCTCTGCGTCTCTAGTTAAACGACCTAAGCCAACAAAATGATTCATATTTATTTCTCCTTTCGATACAATATCCACATATATCCCCCGATAAATATGCGAACAGGCTGAGGCAAGCGACATGCACTCGCCTCAGCATTTTATGAAAAATTATAAAGCAGTAGTTATGTGTACATCCTTCTCGTCAGCGCCATTCTCCTTAGCAGTCTTAGCCATTTCAATTCGGTATTCTTGCGGAGTCAAGAAGTACAGTTCGTTGTCCAATCGGAACTCGCATTCTCCTTCTTTAGGAGCTGTGCGGATAGGCTCAACTTCAATGCGGTGAAACACCTTGCGCCACTTACAGTCCTTGACATACTTGCCTTGCTCGCAGCACATGCAGGCTTTCAAAGCGAGGTCTAAGAGGTCGTATAAATCCTCGGTTTCAATGGTAATGTTAGGTTCCTCGTTTCTAACCCTGACTGGCACACTAGTACAGAGCTTCAAGTCCGTTTGCTTTCTGCGGCGTTTAAGGCTTTCGAGCTGTTTGCGGTCAAGGTAGGTAATTCTTTCCTCAATGATATTTTGACAATATGTCGCAACACATTTGAGCTTTCTGTGCCACGCCTTATCCTTGGTGCTTTCAGCGGCTTTGTCAGCTTCACCAGCGAGAATCCCTATTTTCAGCCAGCTAAGGTATTCCTCTTTGCTCATATATTTCTCCTTGTTCAAGTCTATCCCTTCTTTCTTTTGTTTTAAATCAATTCTTGTTCTCTTCAGTATCTTCTTCGTCATCCTCTATGATAAAGAATGTATCAATCACGACATAGAAAATGCCAAACGTCAAGCAACTTCCAAGGCCAGCGCCCATAGCAAAAGCCATTACTAATTCCCAATCCATTAACGCCCCACCTCCATTTGTTCTTTTTCTTTGTCAAGTGCTTCACAGAGCTTCTTGTAAATGTAAAGTTTGATAACGCTATATACGGCAATGTCTTTAAGCGATTCGTCCACCTTGTCGCCCTCGATGCCGTGCATAGCGACATGAACAATATGCTTACGCTCGTAGTTGGATATTTCTTTCCACATTCGTTTCCACCACAACCATTCATGAGGGACTGCTTCGGAGCAAGAGCAAGAGAATGGTTCATTGTTGTAGACAGCCTCTTCGAGAATAGCTCCCAATTTTAAATTCTCCAGCGGCTCACCCGAACCATACTGAGAGTTCTTTGCAATGAACAACTCTTTAAGTTCATCGAAAGTCTTGCTTACGAACGCCACATATTCTGCATTGGCACTGGTTGTACTGTCTCCTACACACTCTACACACTGTTCTTTACTCATGTTTCTTTGCCTCCCTTTTACGTTTCAGACTAGCATTGGCGACGGCTTTAACCTCGCCCATATTTTGATAGTACCCTGTGACAACCACCTCTGTGTAGGGTGCATCAGCATACATCTTGATGATGTGAATGTCATAAACTTGTTTGTCATCGGGATAAACAACACCATTCATAGCGTCAAGATACAACTTGACGATGTTGTCCCCGTCCGGTTTACCCAAAGGCATGACAGCCTCTATCAGTCCGGCCTCAGCGAACCATTTTTGTCTGCCAGACGGAACCTTTCGGCATGACTTAATCTCGACTTTGAGCGGCATTTCGGGGCTAGGCAAGCTCCAGCCCTGTTCAGTCATGGCTTGCTGTGCCATTAGTCTGATAGCCGCTTTTTCCTCGGTGCTTCCTTTGGGTTCGTAGGCTCTGACGTGACCACTGATTGTAGTAAATCTAGGTCTGCCTTGGCCTACTGGCTCCCCCATAACCTTGAACCGCAGGATTTTCTTCCCGCAGTTCATCGGCTCTTTAAAATTCACTGCGCACACCTCCTAAAATTTGCCGCTGCTGCCGTAGCCGCCACCGCGGATGCCGCTGGCGTTGTCGTTGTTGGTTGTGTTGTAACACAGGAAAATTCCTTGCATACAACGCTCACCTTTTTTGATGATGTATTCTTCGTCGGAATTATTGATGAACATAGCGCCAATGTTGCCGTCGTTATCGGGATTGTTGGCGTAATCAGCGTCGATGATACCAGAGCAGTGAACCATGAGGCCATGCTTTACGGCCAGTCCGCTTCTGATTCTCAAGAACAGGAACATATCCTGCGGCATAATAGCCTTGATGTTGAAATGCACGAGCTTGCTGAGTCCGTGCGGAGGAACAACAATGTCATACGGAGCATAGAAATCATATCCCGCAGCAGACTTTGTGCCACGCATCGGAATCTTTGTGCCAAATGGCGCACCCTCGACTGGTTCAAATCTGATTGATTCCTTCCGACCGTTTCTTTGGCCGTACACAAGCTCATCAAGAGAGCATCCCAATGATTCGGCAAGGCGCATCACTATATTTAACGCAACTCCCGTTTTTCCATTCTCTACACAGCTAAGATGCACTTGGCTAACCGCAGCCTGTTTCGCTAAATCATTCTGAGATACGCCGCGTCTGCGTCTGGCCAAGGAAACATTCTTCCCTATAATCTTCATATCTTCTTCACTCATTGCTGTCATTATTTCTTGTCCCCTTTCTTATGTCCGAATGTACAGGATTGTTCTTTGCAATCGGAGCATCCCATAAAGTTTCTACCGAAAATCTCCGGCGCTGCTTTTGCAAGCTCTTGACGGATAAGCTCTGCAAGCCTTCTATGTTCCGGCATAGCACGTCGGCACAAGCGTTTCGGCAGGTACTCAAACCAAGCACGGAAGTTACCAGTGACCACGATGGATGTGCGGACACCTTGCGGTAAGAAATAAGCAGCATCCTGCTCTGGTACACCTTCTTTAAGTGCCTCTTGATACGGAATCATAACAACTCTACTCAAATCATTGAGAAGAATAAAGTCACCATGCGGCAACTCCAGCACATCAAATTTGCTACCTCTTGCACTCTTACAGGTAAAAGACAGGTGGCGATGGCGTGTCAGTTGACCTAACACACGTACAGAACACTCAACTTCAAAGGAAGCATAACAATGCTCCAAGACAGACAAGTGACCACTGTTGATGATATGTTGAATACCTTTGTCGGACACATCATTCCCATAAGGTTTACTGCAAGCCTTCTTTAGCAGTTCCATATGGTTTGGTGTGATTGAGATTAACTCTACTGTTGGCATTTGTTGTCCTCCTTTAATTTTCTGCGTTGTTCTTTAACTGCGTCCAAGAAAGGTCTTTGAAACTCGCAGTCATCATCAAGTCCGACCGTACCACGTTCTTCCTTGCGCATGGCCATTACCTCGAAGTTCCACTCAATATCCCGCTCCATCTGGGCTAACATCCAGTCTGGAAAGCGGTGAAGGTTTGTCACCAATTCGCTTTGGATAGCAGACAGGCTTTGTGTGCCTATCCTATGTACAGCATATCGAAAAGCAAACAGCATCACAGTCAGTTCAGCATTTGGCATTCTTCGCCCTCCCCGTCATTTTCACAAAGCATCTCTTCTGCAAATGCGAAAAAAAGCTCCAATTCTTCGATAGCTGCTTCCTCACCGCGATTTCTGCGCATTGCATTGCCCATCTCAGCTATGAGTTGAGCCAGACAACATCTAAGTATTCTGTAGTTGCCGGAAACGCCGAAAGTGATGGTTTCACCGTCCTTGTTTCCATAGGCAACCATGAACGGTACATTGCTTTGCTTCAACAACTCATACGCCTTGTGGGCCTTCTTGTAATCAATCATTGCTTTCCACCCCTTCTTCACCTGCTCTAAACTTTGTTTCACGACGAGCATGCGTAATTGCTGTGCTCATTCTATCTAAGCTTCGTAGAGCGCCCGGTTCGCCATCATTTATATAGACAACTCTTGCTGCTCCAATGATGACCTCTCTCATAATGCTGTCAAAAATGTTGCAGTGGTCTACTATCATAGACGCGCTGTAAGTTGTGTATCCGCCGCAGTCATAGCCAAGCGCGTAATCAGCACCGCTTTCGTCCAGCAGTTTTACCGCCTGTTTTAATTTCTCGTGGTCAATCATTTTTCTACCTCCTTAAATGCAACCGCCACAGCAGCCGTGCGGAATTTCATCGTTTGCTAAAGATTCCAACTCTCTCCAATCGTCTTGTAGCTCCGGGGCAAGAGCATCTCTGTAACAAATATTGCCATATGATTGTCATAGATTAACCTTAATCCTTTGTCGTCGAATTTATAAGCCAATCCGACCAACTCCTTTATTTTAAATTCTTCGCCAATCTCTACGCCCAACATCCGGGCAATTTCTGGAATTGAATTTTTTGCCATGTTATCACTCCTTTTCTTTAAATCTCTCTACAATCGCCACGATTAAGCCCATCCATTGGATAATGGCTACCGGGATGAGCGCCACAATCAACACAACCGCTACAAATTCATCTAACGTCATTGCTATCTCTCCTTTACAACCACGATAATGTAATTCGCCACACGCACTTTTCTGCCACCAAGTCTGAGCTTTAGCCGACGGCGATAGCACAAGCCCATGGAATAGGTTCCATAGCCTTCGTTCATCAGAAAGCGCAGTCTTTTGATTGGCGTGCGTCCCAACATATAGCTGCGGCGCGCCACTCCTGCGCAGCGACGACTCATGCGCCACTCTTTGCGGTTCTTCGTTGGTTCAGCCATTATTCTTCCTCCATTCTTTCCCACGCCTGCTCGACGTTTTCCAACAGTTCCACTTTGGTCTCACGCCCGCATTTCGTACAGCTAATAGCTGCATATGTCAAATAGTCAGCACCACCATAGCAGTGATGATATTTATAAAGTTTTGGCATCGCGCCACATTTACATTTTTTCATCGTTCGCACCACTCCTTAATCCACGCTTGCATTTCAATATTGAACCATCTGTATGCCTTCTTTAAGCGATGCAGATAGTATTTCAGCTTCTGCCTTTCACGGTTATTCATATCCCGAGCCACCTCCACAGTGCCACCAGTGCAACTATGCCTATCACAACAGGTATGCCAGCAATAAGAATAATCATAATAATTCCAACCATGCAATTGAGGACTTGGCGAATCAGTTTAGTCATCATTCTTCCTCCCAAAACTTCACACCGTTTCTGGCCTTTTCGACCAGCTCTTTATGTCTTGCCTTCGCCTCTTCTGCCCAATCATATCGTTCGCAGTAAAGGTCAATCCAATTTATACGGCCGTTTTCATCAATGCCGAAAAGCATTGTTTCAAACGGTGCAATCGAAAGCATCATATTGGTAATCTCGTCGCTTATTGGCAAGGCGACTGTTGACAAGATATACTCCTTGCCGTCTATAGCGAACCTGTCTTTGAGATTTAAGCGTTCCTCTTTCATTCTTCTTTCCTCCTTGGCTTTTTTACAATTATTGCACCCATTACACTGGTAGCCCATTCACTCACATCTTGTACTTCTATAACTTTTCTGCCGCACCAAGGGCAGTAGAGAAAATCATCAGTGTTGGCGTTATATTCCCCTTTGCAAGCTTCGCAGCGACAGCTATACCCCTCACCGATGTCATAGGCTAGTGTCGTGATTCTTGTTTCACCAGTCATCGTAGTTCCCTCCTGTAGTAACAGTTGCCAATCATAATGCCCTCTGGAGGCCACCAAAGCCGCTGCCCACAGGCTTCGCAGTATCTCGGCAAGTACGGCATATGCGGCATGATTATCTCTCCGCAACTAGGGCAGTAGCGACTCTGTGAAATGTGCGCCTCTACATG
>UMKZ01015911.1_pt1 | contig 49776 bp, 38 predicted proteins | sample 1966441 | NCBI WGS metagenome assembly UMKZ01 (sample SAMEA4836189, study PRJEB28245) | human gut metagenome | biome: gut microbiome; material: fecal sample | place: Denmark | collected 2008
CGCACGGTCTGTGACATAAACAGCGGCACGGCACTCGCCGGACTTATTTTTTCAATACTGTTCTTTTGGCTTCTCTCTATAAACACAACAGCCCTTATCGGAGCCGCGGCGTTTCTGCTCTCGTCGTTTTTGCCGCTGAACGGTGTGCCGTAGGCAACTGCGCCGCTTTCGTTTATGATAATAGCCGGCTTATCGTCGTTTAATATATATGCGTCGGGAAATTCCGAGAGCCAAAGATGCGTGTGCGTGGATTTGCCGGTTCCGCTGCGCGCGGAAAAAAGATAGGCATTGCCGCCGCGGCACACGCACGACGAGTGAAGCATAAAGCCGTTAAATTCAAGCAGTTTTAAATAAAACGCCTCGCCCGTCCACACATATCGGCACTCATCGAGCGTCAGCATGGGATAGCTTTGCCGCCTACGCATAAAAAAGTCATCGTCGAGTTCTATTTTTATATCGGTTTTTTTCTCGTTACTTGTGAGATACGGTCTGCTGCGCTTAAGGAGCAGTCCGTCTCCCGTCTCAAATTCAACCGTCAGACCGGCTATTTCGAATTTTTCCAAAGCGCACCTTCCCATCTTCAGTCTTCCCGTTGATTGTAACATTTTTTTGCTTTTTTGTATAGTCCGATTTTACCGCGAATATAAAACAAGAGCCGAGCTTACGTTTTACGCAGGCTCGGCTTATTTATTTTCTTATTGCGCGCTTCCCTGATCGTCGTCACAAGAATACACAAGCGGCATTTTCACCGTCGCCTTAAACAGGTCGCCGTCTATTGAGAGTTCAAGCTTTCCGCCCTGAAGCACGCACAAATCCTTTGCTATCGAAAGCCCGAGACCGCTGCCCTCCATGGTACGCGACTCGTCTCCGCGTACAAAGCGCTGAGTCAGCTCATCGGGGTCTATATTCAGCTTTTCGCGTGAAGTGTTTTTTATCGTTATTGTACCGTATGAGCTGTCCCTGCCGACGTCTATATATACTCTCGTACCGGGGAGAGCATACTTTTTGACGTTGCTCAAAAGATTGTCTATGATTCGCCACGTCTTTTGGCTGTCGGCGTATATAACGATCGGCTCCGTCGGCTCGTTGAGCACCGCATCGAGATTTCTCTCCTCAAAAGCGTCGGACATTTCACCGACCGCCTGAACCGCAAGCTCATGGAGATTAACATTCATCTTGTTAAACGTCACGGCTCCCGATGACGCTTTTGACGCCTCGACAAGGTCCTCGATAAGTCTTTTGAGCCTTATGGATTTTTCATCGAGCACGTTTATATATTTTTGCGCCGAAATATCGTCTATGTCGCACTTTTTGAGCAAATCGACATACGAGATTATCGAAGTGAGCGGCGTTTTAAGGTCGTGCGACACATTTGTTATAAGCTCGGTTTTCATTCTTTCGCCCTTTACCGCCTCGTTTATCGCCTTTTGCATCTCCTCCTGCGTAAGGCTGAGATTGAGCGCCAGCGTTTTTAAGGGCTCAGGCATATTTTCCGAATAGATGTTTTCGGGAGGCTCTCCGTTTTTTGCGTTCTCCGACGCCGCTATTATGCGGTCAAGCGACAGCACATATTTCCACATAAGCGAAACAGTCAGAATATTATACAGCAGCAGCACCGCTATAAGAAGAACGAACCAAAATCCTCTGCACATAGCCGCAACGCCGGTCAGCACGGTGTTGCCGATTATATAGCCTATAAGCACAAGCAGTACACGTCGCCTTAAGCGCACCGGCTTTTCACGAAGCCTTTTAAGCGGCGAAAATAATTTCCCGATAAGCCTTATAATATACCAGACAAGCGTTGATCGAAGCCAGTTCTTTTTCGCCTTGTAATATTTAGAAACAGAACAGAGCCACTCAAGCAGCACAGCCCACACCGCAACGGCAATAAGCGACATAACCACAAACATCATAAGCGCTTTGCCGTCGGCATAGTAATCGAAAGCATGTTTGTAATCGGCTGCCAAGTTTAAAATTCCGTAAACTCCCGCCCCCGCAACAGCGGCAGCCAAAACAAAATGCAAGTCCGTCGGAAGCTTGTCTAGAAACGAAAGTTTGATTTTTTCGGGGCCTGCCGTCTCGCCTGCCGCATATATAAGGTAAACCGACACCATGGCAAGAACAAGCATAGATGCAAGGCTTAAAAATATATAGTTGTATGTATCGGCACTGCTTTTTACCATCTCCGACTGCATATTGTAATAATCGTCGCCTTCCGACAGCGTTTCGGGAAGCATCAGAATTATGTCATAGCCGTTGTTTGAAAAGCATGAGCCGAGAACGTTTGACAGCGTGCGTTTATAGTAGTAATCCGACTTAAGGCTGAAATAGTATTTATCGCCGCTCTGTACGGTATAGAGCGTATCGCGGGTTATTTGCGGACTTGCCGCGACAAGTCCTCCGTCGGCAGTATAGACCATATACCATCTGCTTCCGCTTGTAAATGCCGAATAATCTCCCGATTTTTTAATTTCGTTCGCTTTCTCCTCGCTCGTTTCCGTCTCAAGATTTGTGATTATTTCGCCGGTAGACGGATTATATATATAGTATTTAAGGTTCTTTATATTTTTGATGCTGCGGCTCTCCATAGCGACCGTTGTTTCATACTCACGGCGCGCCGCAGACATAACCTGAGAATATGCGTTGCTCACGAGCGATACCAGTTCCTCGTCCGTGGTGGAGGTTGTAAAGGTGACATTCCCCGAATCTCCGCTCTTAAGCGAATAGCTCTCACGGCAACCGTCATAGTAGTCCTTGTCGTAATTCGGTGAAACTACGTTGTCGGAGCGGGAATAGGCAGAGACGTTTCCGTAGACATTTGTCGTATAGGCTGAAGCGCCGGCCCCCGTAACATCGTCGCTCTTTTGAGAAGAGGAATACTCGGAAGCAGCATATTTATCACGATATGCCGCCACAGCCTCTGACATACATTCCTTTTTGAAGCGCTCCAGCTCCGTGCGAGCCGCGCTCAGCTCCTCGTCGAAAGTGCTGTAATACGTGCTTTTATATGCGTCCCACGTCATAAGGCCGCTGCCGGCATATATCGACTGCACATCGGAGTTCAGCTTCGATGCAAACAGCGACGTTTCGGTCATATCAAGACTTTTTGCCGGCTTAGTAAGGATTTCCGAGCCGTATCTGAACAGGTCGTTTATAGCCTCAACCGCACAAATCGCCGAGGAAAACGCAAGCAACGCCGCAATAAAAAATGCAACGAGTTTTAATCCGAACGAAGTTTTAAAGCTTTTCGATTTTATAGCCAATGCCCCACACCACCTTTAAATATTTCGGCTCTTTGGGATTTATCTCTATTTTTTCTCTTATTCTGCGTATGTGCACGGTCACGGTTTTTTCCGTCTGGAACGACGGCTCCTTCCACACCGCTTCGTATATCTGATTCGTAGAGAGAACTCTGCCTATATTTTTCATAAGATATTCGAGTATGCCGTATTCCGTAGCGGTAAGCTTGACTTTTTCGCCGTCGAGCGTAATCTCTTTGGAATCGAGGTCAAGAGCGAGCCCTCCCGTAACTATAAGGCTGTCCTTTTTCTCCATACTGCCGAGCGAAACATAACGCCTTATCTGCGATTTCACCCGCGCCATAAGCTCAAGCGGATTAAACGGCTTTGTCACATAGTCATCCGCTCCGAACGAAAGACCCGTTATCTTGTCCGTATCCTCACTCTTGGCAGAAAGTAGGATTATCGGTATGTTTTTGCTCTCACGGAGCTTCAGCGTTGCGTTGAGTCCGTCGAGGTCAGGCATCATTATATCGAGAATTATACATTGCAGCTCGTTTTCCTCCGCTGTTTTCAATGCCTGCCTGCCGTTTTCCGCCTTAAAAACCTTATACCCCTCAAGATTTAAATATATTTCGAGTGAGTCGAGTATCGCTTTGTCGTCGTCACACACAAGAACGTTATACATAACTTTGCCCCTCTTCCGTATTTTTCGCCTGCTCGGCTGATTTTATTTTAACAGATTATCACACAAAACGGAATACAAATATTTTGTATCTCCGTTTTTCGAGACGACTCCCTACACAGTAAGTTTATACAACATCGAAATTACAAAAGCATATACAAAAAATTACAATTCGGTTAAATTTAAAAAGGTGCCGCGAAAAATATTTTATATTGTTAAATCCCTTTTCGTATGATATAATTTATAGTGTATAAATATTATTATTTCGCGCCCTGTAAGGCGGGGCTTGTGGGAGGATATGTCTTGGCGGTATTAAAGGATGTAAAAAGGCTCGTTGTCAAAGTGGGAACCTCCACGCTTGTCTACGACAACGGAAAAACAAATATAAGAAGAATGCATAAGCTTATCTCGGTACTCTCGGATATCGAAAATTCGGGCATCAAGGTAACTCTCGTCTCCTCCGGCGCGATAGGTGTCGGCACGGGAAAGCTCGGGCTCCCGGAGCGTCCGAAGGACACCCCCGGCAGGCAGGCGGCGTCCACCGTAGGTCAATGTGAGCTTATGTATATGTATGACAAGATGTTCAGCGAATACGGTCATAAAATAGGCCAACTCCTGTTCACAAAAAGCGACGTGGAGTCCCCCGAAAGGCGAAAAAATCTTATAAATACCTTTGATAAGCTCTTCTCATACGGCGCAATTCCCGTAGTAAACGAAAACGACGCAATAGGCGTTGAGGAAATTGTCTACGGCGACAATGACTGTCTCTCGGCGATAGTCGCAAAGCTCATAGGAGCCGACGCGCTGATAATCCTCACCGACATAGACGGGCTTTATAACGGTAACCCCACAGTCGACGAGGACGCCGAAATAATACCCACCGTAACCGAGATTACAGACGAGCTTATAGGCTTTGCGGGCGGTCACGGCTCAAAATTCGGCACCGGCGGAATGGTAACAAAGCTGCACGCGGCTCAAATAGCCATGAGCGCGGGAATAGATATGATAGTTATGAACGGCTCCGCTCCCGAGGACATATACAAGGCTCTCGACGGCAAGCAAATAGGAACATTTTTTGTAGGTAAAAAGGATTGAGACAAAATGACTGATACCGAGCTTAAATGCCGAAACGCAAAGGAGGCTGCGAAAAAGCTCTCAACAGCCTCGGCAAACGATAAAAACAAGGCTCTTTTACTTATAGCCGAAGAGCTTAAAAGCAATAAGGATTATATTCTCCGCGAAAACGATAAGGATATGAAGGCTGCCGAGGAGAACGGCTTACCCAAGGTTCTTTTGGACAGACTTCTTCTCTCTCCCGACAGGATAGACGGTATGGCAAAGGGCGTTATTGAGGTTGCCGACCTGCCCGACCCCGTCGGTAAAACACTCTCCGATATAACAAGGCCGAACGGCCTTCGGGTCAAAAAGGTTTCGGTGCCTCTCGGAGTCATCGCCGTTATATTTGAGGCTCGCCCCAACGTCACGTCCGATGCGGCTTCGCTTTGCCTGAAATCGGGCAACTGCTCCGTGCTTCGCGGCGGCAAGGAGGCGATACACTCGAACACCGCAATATTTAATGTAATGCGCGCCGCCCTCAAAAAATCGCCCTTACCGGAGGACTGCATACAGTTTATAAACGACATTTCTCACGAGAGTGCCAACGAGCTTATGACCATGAACAAATATGTAGACGTGCTGATTCCGCGCGGCAGCGCAAGGCTTATAGGCACGGTAGTCAAAAACTCCACCGTCCCCGTTATAGAGACGGGCGTCGGCAACTGCCATATTTACGTCGATAAGGACGCCGACCTCGATATGGCGGCCGACATCATATTTAACGCCAAGACATCGCGCCCGTCCGTATGCAACGCAGCCGAGAGCCTTTTAATTCACAAGAACGTTGCCGAAAAGGCGCTGAAGCTCATCAAAAAGCGACTTGACGAAAAAAATGTCGAGCTGCGCGGCGACAAGACATCTAAAGAGATACTCCCCGATATAAAGGAAGCCTCCGAGGACGACTGGGGTCGCGAGTACCTCGACTACATAATGTCGGTAAAGATAGTAGATAATATCGACGAGGCCATAGAGCATATCTATAAATACGGAACGGGTCACAGCGAGTGCATCGTCACCGAAAATGACGAGGCGGCAAACGAATTTATGTCGAGAGTGGACGCGGCGGCGGTCTATCGCAATGCCAGCACGCGCTTTACCGACGGCGGCGAATTCGGCTTCGGAGCGGAAATAGGCATATCCACGCAAAAGCTCCACGCGAGAGGCCCTCTCGGTCTGCCGCAGCTCACGTCGTTTAAGTACGAAATTTTCGGAAACGGTCAGATAAGATAAGTTAGGAGAGTCAGAATGTCTGAGGCTAATGTAAATAAAAAGCGTAAAAACCGATGGGCGTTCCCCCTGGGCCTTGTAATAACGGTATTTGCCGTAATAGGTCTTGTCTGCGTAATTCTCGCCGGAGTAAACGCCACAAAAAAAGCGGTAATCAAAAGCAAAAACATAGACGAATACAATACCATGCTGACGCCTGTCGTGATGAACGACCCCGACCCGTTTGACGACATCACAAAGGCAAATAAAAATCAGCTTATTGACATTTCCGTTTGGTCTATTTTAAAAAGCAATCTCTCGCCGGACAAATACGAGTACGGCGAAGACGGTATGATAATTCCCGAGGAGGACGTAACCGCCGAATTTCACAAGCTTTTCGGTACGGACACCGAACCAGAGCACGCCACGGTAAACGGCTACGGCTACACGTTCACATATGATTCGGCAAAGCACACATACTCTATCCCGCTTACCGGTATTGTCCCTACCTATACGCCCGACGTTATAAAGGTTCAGAAAAAAAGCGGAGCCGTGGTTTTGACCGTCGGATACCTTGCAGGAGACCAATGGGCACAAAACAGCGAAGGCGATATGGTAGCTCCCGAGCCCGACAAATATATGAAAATCACTTTAAGGGAAAAAGACGGCAGCTATTATATAAATTCAATTCAGGCGACATCTTCGCCCGAGACGGCAACCACCGCCGTTCAGCCTGTCACCGAGGCGCCGACCGAAGCACCCGAAACCACCTCTTCCGCAGAGGCTGCGAGTGAAACTCAGCCCGTCTCAGACGGCACCGACGCGTCAGACACCGCAGGCGAGAGCGATACGGCTTCGGCAGACACAGCTGCGGCGGCGTGACAGTTAATTTTTAACTAAAGAATTCGTGTTAAGATTATTCGGCTTTCTAACGGAAACCGACAGCGTTATAAAAAGGAGAAATTATGGTAAAAATATCACCGTCAATTCTCTCAAGCGATTACGGCAATCTTGAGAGCGAGCTTAAAAAAATGGAGGAATGCGGCGCGGATATGATTCACGTAGACGTTATGGACGGGCATTTTGTCCCGAACATCACGCTCGGCGCGCCGATAGTAAAGTGTATAAGAAAAGCGACAAAGCTTACCTTTGACGTGCATCTTATGATAAGCGACCCTTATAAATACGTGCCGGACTTCGCAAAGGCAGGCTCCGACATAATCACATTCCACACGGAGTCGGACTCCGATACGGAAAAGACGATAGACGAAATCCTGTCACTCGGCAAAAAGGCGGGACTTTCGGTAAAGCCCGGAACTCCGATAGAGGAGATATATCCGTATCTCGACAAGCTCTCGCTTGTGCTTATAATGACGGTTGAGCCCGGCTTCGGCGGCCAAAGCTTTATGGAGGATATGATGCCCAAGGTCACCGCTGTTAAAAACGAAATAGAACGCCGCGGGCTCAAGGACATCGACATTGAGGTTGACGGCGGAATAAATAAAGACACAATTTCGGTTGCCGCAAAGGCAGGTGCCAACGCATTTGTTTCCGGAAGCGCGCTCTTCGGCAGCGACGACATAAAAAAGACCGTAGCCGACTTCAAGAGGTCAGCGACGATATAAAATCGCGGCTTATAAGCTTTTTGTGCTCGAAAAGGTACTCTCTTGTGCCGACAGACGCCCTCACCGGGTTTCCGAATTCGCTGAGCACAAAAAATATTTCTCTTGAAAAGACCGCATACGGCAGAACGCAGGCGGCATAGCTGTTGCCGTCAAAAAAAAGACTCGCCTGTCTTATTTTTTCGCGGTGAGGCAAAAGCCCCCTTGCAAGTCTGAAAATGTCGTCCGTCTGCGGCAAAACACAGACGTAGCCCGAAAACGGCCTTTTGGTTTTTATGCCCTTAAAGCAGAGAATCATAATACACCCTTCGTCCGTCTCCATAACGTCCACGTTCATTTTGTCAAAGGAGGTTATGTCTCGGCGAATATGTCTTTGCGCTCTTTTCATTACGTCATTTATAAGGCGTCTGGTTTTCGGATTTTTACAGTCCATCTCCTCAGGGCAAAGCTCATAGCGCGACAGCTCGTTTGACGAGAGCTCGACTATCACTCTGTCCCCACGGCTTTTATGTATATTCATAGGAAAGCCTCCCCAAAATAAAAATTATCTCTTTACATCATATTGTCGGAACGCTTGTTTCGCAATGAATAAAATATGGAAAACAGGTGAATTTTTTGGAACAAAGCAAAACATCTGCCGGCATTTCGGCCGAGAGCGCCGCAAAAGCGCGCAGTGAAATTTCAATAACACGCAGATACTTTGCCGATATGCTTATCCTTATGGTCGTTCCGGCCGTGATGGCTTGGTATTACTACGGCGGCAGAGCCGTGCGCCTTATGGTGCTTTCCGTGCTTACGGCCGTGCTCTGCGAAGCCGCAGGCTCGTTTATTTTCAAAGCTCAAGCCTCTGTTTCCGACCTCTCGGCTGTCGCCACGGGCCTTATGACAGCACTTTGTATGCCCGCGTCCGCTCCGTACTATCTGCCGTGCATAGCCTCGGCTTTTGCCGTTATCGTCGCAAAGCTGCCGTTCGGCAATGCGCGTTCTCATATGTTTACGCCGGCAGCGGCAGGCATAGCCTTTGTCACAATATGTATGCCGGATAAGGTCTTTTCTTATCCGGCAATACTCTCGTCCGGCACTACCGCCGTTTCGGGAGGGCAGGGATTTTTCCCCGGCACGTCTATCGCATATATGCTCTCGCAAAAAAACTCGGTCGGCACCGGCCTTTTAAACTATGTTGACGTGCTTGTAGGCTCGGTTTCCGGCCCTATGGGCGCAACCTGCTCGATAGCACTTTTCGGAGCGCTCCTGTTTCTCGCTGTGAGACGCCCGAAAAATTTCACCGTTTCCGTATCCTTCCTCGCGGTCTGTTTTATTTACGCGCTCCTGTTTCCGCGCGTGCTGACGGGCCGTTTCGTCTCGGCGTTTATGGAAATATGCGGAGGAATGCTTTTGTTTTCATCGGTATTCTTTTTGACCGACGACAAGCTTCTTCCGAAGAGCTTTTACTCAAGGATATGCTACGGTGCGGCAGCAGGGCTTATGTGTATGATAATGCGCTCTGTGGGCAAATTCGAAGACAGTACGGTCTTTGCCGTACTGCTTGCAAACGGACTTGTCACCGCATTTGACAAGCTGCCGCTTACAAAGCGCGAAAGACATCTTGTTGCGGCGGAAAACGCCAAGGTGCGCGCAGCTCTCGCGGACAAGCTCGAAGAAAAGGCTCTCGAAAACGGGAAAGGCGGTGCCGAAAATGCCTGATAAAAAGAAAAAAAGCGTTTCCGTTATCAGAAGCAGTGCGATAATCAAAAATCCCGTGCTGTTTGAAGCCATAGGCATTGCACCCGTCGTTGCCATGGCGGTATCGCTCAAATCCGCCATAATTCTCTCGTTTGTGTCCTTAGTTGAGCTTTTACTTATAGAATGTCTCGCCTGCCTGCTTATGAAAAAGCTGAAGGGCAGCGTGCGAAAAATGATATATGCGATATTGGGATTGCTTATAAACATACCTCTGTTTATGCTCTTTCGATACCTTGCCCCCAACGAAACGGCGAATGCAGGTATATTTTTGCCGCTGCTTGCGGTAAATTCGCTTATCGCGCTGCACTGCGAACGGTTCGCGGTTAAGCACAATTTTAAGGCCACGGCTCTCGATGCCGTTTCGGCAGGCTTCAGCTATGCCGCGGTAATACTTATAGTCGGCGTTGTCCGTGAAATACTCGGCAGCGGCACGGTTTACAGCGTAAAACTGAACATTCCGGTAAAACTGCCGGGTCTTTTAATGCCGTTCGGCGGATTTTTACTGCTCGGCTTTATGGCTGCGGCATTAAAGGCGATAATAAACAAAAAATACCCCGAAAAGCACCCCGACGCCTCGTTTGACCTCTCCGAAGTCAAGCAGTCGCACGTTATAAAGCTGCGCGAATTTCTCGACACCGACCTTGACTTTTTTGAGTTAGGAGAGGAAGAACCGCAAGACGAAAAGGAAAAGCCTCACACCGACAAAAGGAAAAGCTCCGCGGCTAAGCGAAAAGCTCCGTCATTATCCGTCAAAAAGACCGCGTCCGCTCCGGCAAAGAGCAAAAAAGGTACAGGCAAAAACGGCGCGAGCAGAAGCAGTGCCGCCGACACCGAGCGGCAAAAAGACAAAAGCTTCGGCTCATCCGCCGAATTCGAAGAGATACTCGCGGAGCTTGAGAAATACAAGCAGTACACTGCTTTTGACGACAGCTCAGCGTCACATAGCGACACGGACAAAAGCCCGGAAAAGGACGGCGGCGCGGAAACACAACAACCGAAGGAACAACCGAAGGGCGGTGAAGACAAATGAGTGTCATAGCAAATCTTTTTTCGGCGGCGATGTACGCATTTGTGCTTCAAAACCTGATTTTTACCGGCGGCTACGGTGCCTCGGAGGCTGTCAGAATGGCGGCGAAGCCGAAGCAGCTTTTCCCGCTCACGGCGTTTATCACATTCTTTTCGACATTCGGCAGTATTTTTTGTGTACTGCTTGAGCAGATACCGTTTATAAGTGCTCTCAGCGAAATACAGCATTCGCTTATTTTCCTGCTTGTGATATGCATTTTGTATGTTCTTATGCTCATTTTGCTGAAGGCTGTTTTCAAGGCCAAAAAGCGAACCGTAAGGCGTCTCGGCGTGGCGGCATTCAATACCCTTGTGCTTGCCGTACCGTTTATAAATTACCGCGCGACCTTCGGCATAGCCGAGGCGATAGGCGTAGGTATAGGCTCCGGACTTGCCTTTATAGTTGCGGTGCTTATGATAAATTTCGGGCTGCGCCGCTTGGTAGAAAACAAAAACATTCCGGAATGCTTTAAGGGCACACCGGCAGTATTTATATATGTTTCGATTTTGGCGCTCGCTTTTTCGGGCGTCTCAGGCAAAGGATTATCATTGTAAAGGACCGTAGAAAATGGCGTTTGACAACAGAGATATTAAGCCCCGTAAAAAGAGCTATTATCCGTTTTCAAAAAATTATCCGGGCAGACGCTCGGGTACATCATATGCGATAGGCGAAAGCCGTACCCGAAAGAAAAAGGAAAAACGCAAAAAAATCGTCTTCTCGGTTTTTCTTGTGTTCTTCTTCGTGCTTGTGTTTGTTGTTGCCGCGGTTTCCATTAACCTGTCGAAAAAGCCGTATGAGCATGAGCTTACGGGCGTTCCCGCCGAATATGACGGCAAGCTGCGCGCTCTTTATATGCCCGACGACGTTCTTGACGGCGGCATAGCCTTTGACCTTTTTAAAACGGAACTCACCGAAACAAAGGCGAACGCCGTTGTGATAGATTTTAAAACGAAGGACGGCTATCTCAATTACGTATCCTCCGTCGGTACGGCGAATGACATAGGTGCGTCGTCAAAGGCTTATCAGAACGCGTTTGCGACAATCGACAGGCTTAAAAGTGCCGGCTATAAAATAATCGCAAGAATTTATTGCTATGAGGACAGCGTTGCCGCATCGCATCTCGGCGCCGCTGCCGCCGTGACAAATTCGGACGGCACACTGTGGCTCGACAACAGCGCTCAGCACGACGGCGAGCCGTGGCTGAACCCGTATTCCCCCGTCGCGGAGAAATACCTTTTGAGCATTGTAAGCGAGATTTCCTCTCTCGGAGTTGACGCCGTTATACTCGATTCCGTTGAATTTCCCGAGAGTATTTATCTCGACAAGGCGGTATTTTCGGGTGAAGAAAAGAGCATAGAGAGCCGCAACGCGGTTTTACATTCATTTATAGAAAAGGTTAAAAACGTGCTCGGCGACAAGCCGCTATGCGTTATGCTCAGCGCCGCGGACGCGCTCGGCGGAAACACCGCCCGCTATGACGGCTCTCTCTTTGACAGCGCCGCCGATTTTGTGGCTGTGGACTTCAGAAAATCGGCGCAGAGAGACGGCTTTGCTTACGGAGAAAAAACATATTCCGCCGAAACCACCGATGAAAAAGCTCTGGTTACGGACTGTATACCGCTCTTAAGCTCAAAGCTTGACGAAAACTATCAGACCGGCGGATTTATACCGGTCATTGACGACAGCTCGATTATTTCCGAGCTTGACAGCCGAAATGTCAACAATTATGTTTTATTCGGCGAGGGATAAGCTATTATTTTAAAAATACTTGACAAAAGTTCATTTTTCTGTTATTATCGCACTTAAGATATTCCTTATGAAGGGGAGTAGCTTTTACCCGGTGGTCAACATCATGTTGCCTTTCGGCTTCTGGTCACCGAGCCTTATTAAGGTAGCAAGACCTTCGGCAGAGCTAAATTCTGTCGAAGGTCTTTTTTCTTAAAAAAGCGGCTGCTCTTTTTTAAAAAACAGGGAGGAAAAAAATGAAATACTATCTTGAAAGCTCTTCCGAGGTTTTCGGCGAAGTAAAAAGCACCGAAAACGGGCTCACTTCCGAGCAGGCACGCCGGCGTTCTGCCGAAACCGGCAAAAACAAGCTTGCCGAGGGCAAGAAAACGCCGCTGATACTGCGTTTTCTCTCGCAGTTTGCCGACCCGATGATAATCATCCTCATTGCCGCGGCGGTAATATCGGCAATAACCTCCGTATTGCAAAAAGAATTCCCGTCGGACGTTATCATTATAATGTTCGTCGTAATAGTTAATGCCATACTCGGCGTATATCAGGAGAGCAAGGCCGAAAAGGCCATAGAGGCTCTTCAAAAAATGGCCGCCGCAACAACAAAGGTCTTGCGCGACGGCAAGGTATGCGAAATACCGAGCGAGGACCTTACCGTAGGCGACGTTGTACTGCTTGAAGCGGGCGACGCTGTTCCGGCGGACGGCAGAATTTTTGAAAGTGCAAGCCTTAAAATCGAGGAATCGGCACTTACGGGTGAATCCGTACCCGTCAACAAATTCATAAAAGCCATAGGCCTTGAGGGGCAAAAAGACGTCCCCCTCGGCGACCGAAAAAATATGATGTATATGGGTTCAACCGTTGTTTACGGCCGAGGCAAGGCCGTTATAACAAGCATCGGTATGGACACCGAAATGGGCAAAATAGCGGGTGCTCTGTCAAGCGCAAAGGATGAGCAGACGCCGCTTCAGAAAAAGCTCGGTCAGCTCTCAAAAATCCTCAGTTTCATAGTCCTCGGAATATGCGTATTTATGTTCGCCTTCGATATAGTCAGAGCTCTTGTAACGGGCACGGAAATGAATCTTGACTTCCTGCTCGGCTCGTTTATGCTCGCCGTATCGCTCGCGGTTGCCGCTATCCCCGAGGGTCTTGCGGCGGTAGTAACGGTTGTGCTTTCGATAGGCGTTACCAATATGTCAAAGAAAAATGCCATCATCCGCAAACTCACCGCAGTTGAAACTCTCGGTTGCGCACAGATAATCTGCTCTGATAAAACCGGTACGCTCACTCAGAACAAGATGACCGTAGTCGAGCATTACTGTGACAACGAAAAAATGCTTGCCGAAGGCATGGCTCTCTGCACGGACGTAAATCTTGACGATGACGGCAATCTTGTAGGCGAGCCCACGGAAATGGCTCTTGTGGCATACTCTATGTCGCTCGGTATGAATAAAAACGAGCTTCTGAAGAGCGCGCCGAGAGTCGGCGAGGCTCCATTTGACTCAAATCGTAAAATGATGTCCACAATTCACAAGACTGCGGACGGAATATTACAGTTCACCAAGGGTGCTCCCGACGAGATATTAAAGCACTGCACAAAGATATTCAAAAACGGCGAAGTCAGCCCTCTTACGGACGCAGACAGAGATGCCGTACTCAAAAAGAATAAGGAATTTGCCGACAGAGCACTTCGAGTTCTCGCCTGCGGCTACAAGCAGCTTTCATGTGTTCCCGAGGATCAGTCGCCCGATAATATCGAAAATGAGCTCGTCTTCTGTGGCCTTGTAGGTATGATAGACCCCGTAAGGCCCGAAGTTAAGGCGGCAATCGAAGAATGTCGCGGTGCCGGCATAAGACCCATAATGATAACCGGCGACCACAAGGACACCGCTGTTGCAATAGCCTTGGAGCTCGGCATTATAAAGGACAAGAGCGAGGCCATAACCGGCGCGGAGCTTGATGATATTTCCGATGAGGACTTCAAAGAAAAGGTCACACAGTACTCGGTATATGCCAGAGTTCAGCCCGAGCATAAGGTAAGAATAGTAAATGCCTGGAAGAGCCGCGGTATGATAACGGCAATGACGGGTGACGGCGTAAACGACGCCCCCTCCATTAAGAGCGCGGACATAGGCGTAGGCATGGGCATTACAGGTACTGATGTAACAAAGAACGTTGCGGATATGGTCCTTGCCGACGATAACTTCGCCACCATAGTATCTGCTGTGGAAGAGGGCAGACGAATTTACGACAACATAAGGAAGTCAATTCAATTCCTGCTCTCGTCAAATCTCAGCGAGGTAATGGCTATTTTCACAGCTAACCTGCTCGGCTTCACAATATTAAAGCCCGTACATCTTCTCTGGATAAACCTTGTTACCGACTGCTTCCCGGCTCTCGCCCTCAGTATGGAGAAGGGCGAAAAGGACCTTATGAAACGTCCGCCGCGTAAATCATCGGACGGCATTTTTGCAGGCGGCGTCGGCTTTGACGTAGTATACCAGGGGCTTTTCGTAACACTTCTGACACTTGCCGCTTACTTCATAGGCCACTTTATGGAGGCAGGCAGATGGGAGCTTACCGAGAGTGCCGACGGTATGACCATGGCGTTCCTTACGATGTCAATGTGCGAAATATTCCACTCGTTTAATATGCGTTCGCAGCATGGCTCAACCGTATCAATGCTCCTTCACGGCAGCTTCAACAAATACATTTTCGGGTCAACCGTACTTTCCCTCATAACAACTGCGCTCGTTATAGAAGTACCGTTCCTTGCAGACGCTTTTGATTTCACCACTATTGACGCTCGCGAATTCTTCACGGCTCTCGGTCTTGCGTTCCTGATAATTCCTCTCGTTGAAATTGTCAAGGCAATAGAGCGTGCCGTTATAAAGAACAAAGCCAAAAAGCAGACCGCAAAATAAGCTTTGGCGACAAAACAAATATATGTTTTTCAAGGCACGGCAGTAAGATCTACTGCCGTGCCGTTTTATTTATCCCGCAGCGGCTTAATACTGGATTTTTGCGATGATTTATGTTACCATAATAAAAAAGGCATCGGCGATGAGCGCCACCATTTAAAAAGGAGCGGAAAATATGAATCTTATATTCTTAGGAGCCGCACACGAAGTCACGGGAAGCTGCACGCTTCTCACCGCCTGCGGCAAGAACATTTTGATTGACTGCGGTATGGAGCAAGGACCCGACACATATAAAAACCGGGACATTCCCGTATCTCCCGCCGATATAGACTGCATTTTTCTGACCCATGCTCACATAGACCATTCCGGCAAGCTGCCGTACCTTACGGCAAACGGATACAAAGGGCCGATTTACGCAACCGCGTCCACAGCGAAGCTCTGCAGAATTATGCTTGAGGATTCTGCGCACATACAGCAGTTTGAAGCACAATGGCGCAACCGAAGGGCAAAACGTTCGGGCGAAACGGGATATGTTCCGCTCTACACCGTAGAGGACGCTCAAAAATGCTGTTCTCAGTTTTTGAGGTGCGAATACGGTGTGGATTATCACGTTTTTGACGGTGTATCCATAAGCTTTACCGATGCGGGTCATCTTTTGGGCTCATCGAGCATTACAATAAACGTCACCGAAAACGGAGAAACCGAAAAAATAGTTTTTTCCGGCGACATCGGAAATACCGACCAGCCGATTATACGCGACCCGCAGTATATTACCGACGCCACCTACGTCATAACCGAAAGCACCTACGGCGACCGCAGTCACGGCGAAAGACTCGACTATATATCGCAGCTCGTGCCCATACTTGACCGCACCTTTGCACGCGGTGGCAATGTAGTTATACCGTCGTTTGCCGTCGGCAGAACTCAGGAGCTTTTATACTTTATAAGGCAGATAAAGGAAGAGCGTATGCTCAAAAACTACAACGACTTCCCCGTATATGTGGACAGTCCCCTTGCAGTTGAGGCCACCAACGTTTTTTGCGACAGCTATTCCGACTTTGATGACGAAGCGGCGTCGCTTATCGAAAACGGTATAAATCCGATAGCCTTTCCTAACCTTTATGTCTCCGTGACAAGTGAGGAATCAAAAGCAATAAACTCAGATCCCGCTCCGAAGGTCATAATTTCGGCGAGCGGAATGTGCGAGGCCGGCAGAATCCGCCACCATCTAAAGCACAATTTGTGGCGACCCGAATGTACGATTTTATTCGTCGGCTACCAAGCCGTAGGAACACTCGGCAGAGCCATAACCGACGGTGCGACGGACGTAAAGCTCTTTGACGAAAAAATCCATATAAGTGCGGAAATAGAACAGCTTCACGGCATAAGCGGTCACGCCGACAACGAGGGCTTGTTAAAGTGGATGAAAAGCTTTAAAGCTCCGCCAAAGCACGTATTTGTAAATCACGGCGAGGATACGGTGTGCGAAATATACGCCGCACGTCTTCGCGACGAACTGGGGCTTTCCGCGAGCGCCCCGTACAACGGCGAGGAATACAGCCTCACCGAAAACAAGGTTCTCGTTGAGGGAAACCGCGAAAAGATAGTTAAAAATGCAGCCTCGCAAAACGCCTCTCGCCGCGTAAGCACGGTTTATGAGAGACTGCTCTCGGCACAAAAGCGTCTCCAAACGGTTGTGGCACATAATGAGGGCGGTGCAAACAAGGATCTTGCAAAATTTGCGGATCAGATAATTGCGCTTTGCGAAAAATGGGACAGATAAATGACCGAAATTACACTTAACAAAGATGAACATATCGAATACCTCAGCAGGGACTTGGGGCTTATCGTCTCAAAGGAGCACACCTTCGGCACGGACGCGCTTCTGCTTGCCGACTTTGCGTCGCCGAAACGATATGACATATGCTGCGACTTCGGTACGGGCTGCGGCATAATTCCCATGCTCTGGTGCAGGGACGGCTGCGGCAAGGAAATATCGGCAGTCGAAATCCAGGAAAAAGGCTGCAGTCAGCTTACGCGCTCCGTCAAAGCAAACGATTTGCAGGACAAACTCTTTGTGTACAATGCGGATTTGAAAGAAGCTCCGCGGATATTGCCGTGCGGAAAATTCGACGTTATAACCATGAACCCACCGTATAAGGCGGAAAACGCCGGAATAAAAAGCCAAAAGGAAAACGAAAAAATAGCCCGTCACGAAACGCTGTGTAATCTGCGCGACATAACAAAAGCCGCGTCGAAACTTCTGAAATTCGGCGGCAAGCTATGCATTTGTATACGACCCGAGCGCCTTTTTGAGACGATGGAGGCAATGAAGGAATATAAAATCGAGCCGAAAGCGCTGCGCCTTGTTGCAGCTTCACCCGAAAAGGCTCCGTGGCTGTGCCTTGTAGAGGGCAGACTCGGCGGAAAAACGGGCATAACGGTCAAAAACAATCTCTTTATATACAAGAGCAAGGACGTTTTGTCCGACGAAATGACAAGAATTTTAGGTAAATACAGGGAGGATATGTAATGACGGGAAAGCTTTACGTTGTCGGCACTCCGATAGGCAACCTCTCGGATTTTTCTCCCCGTGCCGCAGAGTGCCTCAGAAACTGCGATTTTATAGCGGCGGAGGACACAAGAGTCACCCTGAAGCTTTTAAACAGATTTGACATAAAAAAGCCGCTCATCAGCTATTTTGAGCACAACCGCCGTGAGCGCGGCGAAATAATTCTTGCGCGTATTCTCGGCGGAGAAAGCTGTGCTCTTGTCACGGACGCAGGTATGCCGGCAATTTCCGACCCCGGTCAGGACCTTGTTGACATCTGCATTGCATCGGGAGTAAATGTTGTATCAGTCCCCGGCCCCACCGCATTTGCCACAGCCGTGGCGTTGTCGGGGCTGCCGTCCGGCAGATTTACGTTTGAAGGCTTTTTGAGCGTAAATAAGCAGAGTCGCGCCGAGCATCTTGACAGCATTAAGGATGAAAAACGCACCATGGTGTTTTACGAGGCACCGCACAAGCTTTTACGCACGCTTAAGGACCTTTATGCCTGCCTCGGTGATCGCCGTATAGCGATTATTAAAGAGCTTACGAAAATCCACGAAAATGTTGAACGCACCACGCTCAAAAAGGCGTGCGAAAAATATGAAAGCATACCTATCAAGGGTGAATTCGTATTAGTTATAGAGGGAGCGCCGCATGCCGCTCCGGAGATTTACACGGTGGAGTCCGCCGTCGCGAAGGCAAGAGAATTCACAGATGGCGGAATGTCGAAAAACGAGGCGGCAAAAAACGCGGCAAAGCTCACCGGAATCAAAAAGAGCGACATATATAAAATCCTGACGGAGGAATAATAATGGAATATTGGTACTTGTGGCTGCTTCTTATAGTTCTGTGCGTCATTACGGTATTTGTACTTAGCAAAGCCTCGGCGGCGGCTAAAAAGCACAACAACGAGCGTGACGCTCTTTTGAGAGAATATGACAGAAAGAAAGCTCTCAAGGATGAGTTTTCATTCTTAACGCGTGAAAAAGCGGAGAGCTCCGACCCGGAAACCCTATTCGAGGGTGTTTCGGCGGTCTTACAGGCAAAAACAGAAAAGGCCGAAGACCCTGAAAAGGTATTCGGCAAATTTACAGAGGCGCAAAAATACATTTACACTCTATACTATTTTTTAGAGGATACCGAGAGCGGTTCCCTCTCGTTCTTTTTCAGAAACAACGGTGAGCCGCTGACATTTCTCGCTTCAAAGGCACTCTGTGCCGTCGGCGAAAACGAGCTTTCTTTGATTGTCGAAAAGGAATTTTCGATGTACGATGAAAACAATGAGGAAGTCTCCGTGGACAAGGACGAAATTGAAAAACTTGACGGCGAATTCAAGGCGAAGCTTCAAAAGCAGCAAGTTTTAAACAGCATAAAAACATATATTATAAAAAATATCGATATGCTGTCTTAAAAGAGAGAAGAAAGCTCATCCGCGGCTCTTTTCCGCCGCTAACTCGGCAGCTCTTTTGCGTATCAGCTTTTCCGAATGCTCCACAACGGTTTTTACGCATTTCGGTTCGGCGATATTCTTTTGCGATTCCTGATTTGCCTCAGCCATCAGCTCCCTTATTATATCCGTCATCAGCACGCTGCCGAAGACCGGACTTGTCTCGCAATCGAGCGATATCCACTTTTTCGGAATATAACCGCCGTTTGCGGCGCAAACAGCCATACGGTATATCGAAAGCGCAAAATAATCCTTCAGCTTTTCCGGCGAACCGCAGTTTATCATACTGTCATTGAGCATAACGGACGCGCGAAAAAGCGTACTCGTGCGGTATTCTCCGTCCTGCACGGTATCGGTCATATCAAATTCCTCGCTCAGAGAGCGTCTTGTATCGACCTGACCTAAGAGGTAATCGCAGCTCACGTCAAAAAAATTCGACGCGCGGCACACAAAGTCAAGGCTGCACTCCCTTATCCCCTTTTCATAGTGCGACAGGAGCGACTGCGACACACCGAGCATTTTTGCGGCGTCCTTCTGGCTCATACCGCGCTCCCTGCGAAGCTTTGTCAGCCTTGCGGCAAATACGGAATTCATAAAATGTCCCCCAAATATTACAAATTGTATTATAATTATATATCAAATTAGACTGTTTGTACAGTATTATCCCCCGGAAGGAGCAAAGCAAAATGAAAGCTTATAAAATTCACCTGATCCGCCATGCCATGACAGAGGAAAATCTTGACGGCAAATATATCGGTCAAACCGATGTGCCGGCATCCGAATACGGGCTCAGGCAAATCAAAGACATCATAGATGAATACGGCGGCTATCCCGAGGTTGACGCGGTGGTTTCAAGCCCCTTAAAGCGTTGCACGGAAACCGCAAAGCTCATATATCCCGACAAAGAGCCCATGATTTTAAACGGGCTTATAGAGTACGACTTCGGCGAATTTGAGGGCAGAACCGCCGACGAAATGAAGGATGACGATGCCTTTAAAACTTGGCTGTCGGGTGAGCACCCGGAAACGCCCGTACCCTTCGGCGAAAGTCAGGCGGCCTTCAACGAGAGAGTCTGCTCATGCTTTGCCGGGCTTATCGACGGAATTATAAAAGCCGGCGTAGAATCGACCGCGGTAATAACCCACGGCGGAGTTATTATGTCGCTTATGACTGCATTTGCCATACCGTCGCTGCCCATGCACGAGTGGATGGCACCGAACGGCACGGGATATACCCTCAGGATAGACCCGTCCGTGTGGAGCCGCGGTCAGAAGCTCGAAACCTTTTCGGAATGCCCGGCCGTGGCACTTTCCGACGACCAGGAGCGTGAGTTATGGGACTTTTACCCGACAGAGCGAGACGACGAATACGATATAACCGAGGATGTATACGGCGATAGCCCCGATGAGGACGAGGATTTCTGGAAGGGCTTATAAGCACTTCTTCTGCACGGCAGGTTTTTTCGGCGCGGTGATTATATAAAAAATTAACGGGCAGCTTTAAGCTGCCCGTTAATCGGAGAGATTCTGTACGGTCTCTTTTTAGAGGAGAAACATAAAAAACATCAAAGACGTCCGCAAGGGGAGGCTCACTTTATCTCCCCCGTCTTTGTTCTTTTATTATATCATTTCGGTTTTTAAAAATCAGCAAAAGTGCAAAAATGTCGAAAAATGGGTACATAAATGTCGAAATTTGTCGAATAAGAATCGGTAAAGCGAGAAAAAGCTTTTGCTCACGGATATTTTAAGTCTGAAAAAAAAGGATGTAAAAACTCGGTTTTTACATCCTTTTAATACTTTTACGGCCGTTTATTTATCTTCCTCGGACGGGTGCCAGTTAAAGGTATAATTCATATTGTCTGTGCAGTTAAAGGTCACGGTTCTGTCACCTATATACGAGAGACTCCCCTCGCCCTTTGCATAAGACGTTATCGTCATATTCTTGTAGAATTCAACCTTTGCCACCTCGTCGGTAACGGCGTCAAACGTAGCAATTATTACCGGTGAATTGTATGCTATCTCATAATCCGACACCGAAAAATAGCTCTCACCCTTTTTAAGCTCGGACAAAATCGCACTTTTGTCATGCGGAGAAAACGCGTGTGCTACGGCAGACGGGTCATTTTTGAGCGTTATTATAATTGTGCGGCTATAAGAAACGGGCACGTTGTTTTCATCGGTGTCCTTTTCATATGTGGGTGTGAGCGAAGTAATTACCGACTGGACATCGTCCATGGTGAGGCGTGAGGCACAGCTGTCGCCAAGCAGATAGACCTTATCGGTAAGGTCCGTACCCTGTTCAAATTTTTCGCCCACGGCCTCGGGGAAATAATCATCCTTAAGCCCCTTCTGAACAAAATCCTTATAGAGCTTAAAGGCGTTATTGAGAGTCTTTGACTCCTCACCTGATATTTTTACGGTGTCGTTGTCTATCCAAAAGTCCTCTTTCGGTTCGGTTTGCGGTCTCTCGGTCTTGACTCGGTTAAAATTTTCGTTGAAATAATTGAGTACCGCCTCCGAATTATCATAGAGCAGAGCTTTTTCGCTGTCGGAAAGAAGATTCATTATGCCGTCGAATATATCGCGGTTATTATCATAATAACGAGAGCGAATGTCATTGTAATTGAGCTGTACCGTACTGTCGTCATTTATATCGTCGGTATTCTCAAACAAAGCCGTCAGATCGCTTATTTTATCAGGTGAAAAAACCGGCTTCAGCTGTGCGTATGTAAACGTAAATTCTGCGTCGTGAAGATCTGTTTTCACATATGCTTTTTCAGGCTCATCGCCTCCTGCGCCGATGCTGCATGACGAAAACATTGCCGCAATAAGCACAAACGCCGTAATGGCGGATAATAATTTTACGGTTTTTCCCATAATAACGCCCCTTACAATAATATATAAGTATACTTTTTCATTGTAACAGATTTTTTCGGATTTAACAACAGAAAAAAACAAAAAAATGCGAAACGCTCTTTTTCGCGTTCCGCATTTCATTTCGATTATTTTAAATCAATATTCGTCCTTTAAGCCCTCGCTGTCATAGAGGAACGCGGTTTCAAGAAGAATGTTGATGCCGGCCTCGATGGTTTTGGGGTCAAGATTGTCGGCTGTATCGCCTCTTGTGTGGTAATATCTCGCCGGAGTGGGGTCCATGGCAGCCAAAGCAACCGCCTTCATACCGCCCTGCTGAATTGCCGCAGCGTCGGACGAGCCGAAGAATACGCTGCTGTAAGGAAGATTGTAGCCTGCGATATCGCTCGCGTGCTTAACCATGGCCGCAGCCTGCTTGTCAAGCTTTACGGTGCCTGTCATATCCTTGTTGTAAACGCCCATATCGTCAAAATCGCGAAGGGTATCGGTTCCTACGAACACAGTCTCGACATCGTCCTCGCCGCAGTGCTTTTTAACGTACTCCTTAGCCCCGCGGAGACCTGCCTCCTCACACGCCATGGAAACACATACAACCTCGGTATTTTCAAATCTGATGTCATTTGCCGCCATATAGCGCAAAACCGACATAGACGCGAACACACCGGTGAGATTGTCGTTGGCACCGGGAACACAGAGCTTCCAGTTTACAAACATACTGCACATAAGTATGGGAATAAGGCAGACAAACAAAACAACTATTGCCGTAACCCTTACGCCGTTCGGAACATCAAAGAACGATACTATTGATGCCGCAAGAGTAATGGCAATTGCGCCGAATGCGAGGGCTATCATAGTAGTGAGCAGCTTGCCGCCGCCGAGATGAGTAAAATACCATTCGTAAGCGGAGTCGATATGTCCGCTGAATACAATGCGGCGCTTTGTCTCGCCTGCCGCTTTTCTTGTGCAGACTACATTGTAAGTCTCTCTTTTCGGAAAAAACGGATCGAGAAACTTTTTATAAAGCAGAAACTCAAAAAACGTGAATATGATTGCGAGAGATGTGAGCACTACGGAAACAACGGAAAACGCCGTTGACGCGCTCGGCAATACGTCAAAGTAACTCAAAAGAGTTAAAACTATCGAGATCGTCATAAGAATTACATCGAGCGGCACCCAGCCCATAAACGCCTTCGGGTGAAGCTCAAATTTCTCCTTGACCACAGAGTCGGCTACCTTTGACATGGAGTCCGCAACATAGTCCTGAGCCTTGCGCTCATTTTCTTCTCCGGACGGGCGAGGACCTATATCCTTGCAGACCTTTTTGATTTCGCGAATTGTGTAGTTCGTCATTTCCCTGACTTTTGAGGGATAATTCGGATTGCTTTCGCTTGCTTTCATTTAATCAGCTCCCTAAAGTTATTCCCAATTCACTTAATTTACATTTGTCTATTATTTTAGCACACTTTCTCGGATAAGTCGAGAAAAAATTTTAATTTGACCGCACAGGAATGATGTTTTTGCAAAAAACAGCGGACACCGTTTTCCGAAAAGTCCTTTAAAGCAATCATTTAAGCTTATCGAGCGGCAGCTCGTATGCAGGAATAAATTCCTCCAAAAATATATGCGCTTCCCTGCATTCGCTCTCGTCGAGCGCTTTTCTTATTGTCCTTTCGGCATCCTCAAATTCACAGTTGCCTGCCTTGCGTTCTTCTATGCACTTGATGTAGGCACTCAGCTTATCCGCCGCCTTTATCAGCCGCCACAGCTCCGCGTCGCGTTCCTCCTTGAAAAACAGCGGTGAAAACTCCTCGCTCAAATCGTCCGGCAGCATATTCAAAAGCCTTTGGCAGGCCTCCTTTTCGACCATACCGAAAACGGAGCGCATCTCGCTGCTGTAATATTTTACGGGAGTGGGCATATCTCCCGTTATGATTTCGGGGGTGTCGTGATAAAGCCCCAAAAGAGCGGCGCGCTCGGCATTGTATTCTTTGCCGAGTCGCTTATTTCCTATAACGGCGAGGGCGTGCGCTATTGTGGCAACCTCGCCCGAGTGCTGACTCAAATTTTCATATGTTGTGTTGCGCATAAGTGCCCAGCGGTTTATATATTTGAGCCTTGAAGTAAACGCAAAAAACTTGCCTTTCATAAATATCTCCTTTAAAGAAAAATCAGGCTACCCCAAAACTGAGATAGCCTGTGTTAAGCCGATTATCAATAATTACGATTGCCGGTATGATACCAGAGTATGTAAAACTCCGTATCGTTGCGGTAATAAGAATCGTAATTCGAGGTAGCGTCGCCCCTATAGAAGCCCGCAGTCTGAAGGCCGTTCTCAAAAGCGTTCGCCATTTTTCTTGAACGCATTCTGATTTTAAGGCTCATAACCATTTCATTGGGATTTACGGAGCCCATCTTAAAGCCGGTGAGCCACCAATGGCCGCCGCCCGTCCACGCATCGCGATAGAAAAATCTGTTCTTCACGGCATATGTATTAGGAGTCAAATACAAATCGTAATACATATTGAGCAAATGGTCATTGTCGGCACAATTGTAAAGCTTATCGTTGGTCTCGGGGTCCTTTGTGTAAACGCCGACCTCACCGCCGCCGAAGGGGCCGTACTGACCCTTCCAAAGCTGAATTCTCCAATCAAGACCGTCATAGTAGAAATCAACGGTCGTTGTGAGGTATCTCATATTGCCGAAAATTGCTGCGTACTTGTCGTACTGACTGATAAAGTTGGCGTCTCTCTGCCAGGAATCCATAAGCGAATAAAAAATGCCCTGCTCTGCATCGTAACCGAAGCCCATATTGTTTACAAAAGCAGCCAAAGTCTCGGGATCGGCGTTCGCAAGAGCACCGAGCACCGCAGTGCCCAAAGAGCCCATAGAACTTGCGGCGCTGTTTCCGCTTGCAGATGTTGTGTTGTTAAAATCAGGCGTTGTGACCGACGGAACATTCAGCGAGGATGAAGCTTTTGCCGCTGCCGCGGTTGCCGCCGCGGTGGTTTCACCGCCGGTGGTCTCTTCGCCGGTTGTGGCCTCGCCGTTTTCGGCTGTGGTCACGGGACCCGCTATAACCTGATTACTTCTCGTTATTTCCTCGTCGCCGTTCTTTTTTGACTTGCATGACGAAAAAACACAAGCTATCATAATAAGCGCAATAACTGCGGATGTTATCCTTACAGACATACTTTTCATTTTATCACCATCCGTTAGATTATAAATCAAGAGTATTATTGCACACTTGATTTGTAAAGTCAACAGATAAAGCAATTTTAATTTGCCTATCTCCGTCTTTTATAGTATAATTGAACAATAAAATTTTAGGTGGTACAAAATATGAGCGAAATAAAAGACATCGGGCTTTACGAATCCGGTGAAAGAAAAATACAGTGGGTAAAGGCGAATATGCCGCTTTTGCGCGCACTCGAGGAGGAATTTTCGGCAGACAAGCCCTTTAAGGGACTTAAAGTTGCGCTGTCGGTTCACCTTGAAGCCAAAACCGCATATCTCTGCCGCGTTCTCGCCGCAGGCGGCGCAAATATGTATATTACGGGCAGTAATCCGCTCTCAACTCAGGACGACGTTGCCGCGGCACTCGTAAAGGGCGGACTCAATGTATTTGCAAAGCACGGCGCGTCGGCGGAAGAATACCACGCGCACATCGAAAAAGTCCTCGAATGCGGTCCCAACGTGATAATCGATGACGGCGGCGATCTCGTAAACACCATTCACAACGAATACCCGGACCTCACAAGCGGCGTTATCGGCGGCTGTGAGGAGACAACTACGGGAATTATCCGCCTCAAAGCCATGGAAAACGACGGCAAGCTTCGTTTTCCGATGATTGCCGTGAACAACGCCAAGTGCAAATATCTGTTTGACAACCGATACGGCACGGGTCAGTCCGTATGGAACGGCATAAACAGGACAACAAATCTGATAGTTGCAGGCAAAACCGCGGTAGTGGCGGGCTACGGATGGTGCGGCAAAGGCGTTGCAATGCGTGCCAAAGCTCTCGGTGCAAAGGTGATTGTCACGGAAATTGACAAAATCAAGGCGATGGAGGCGGTTATGGACGGCTTCTCCGTAATGCCTATGGTTGAGGCGGCGAAGTACGGCGATTTCTTTATAACCGTGACCGGCTGCGACAATGTCATCACCGAAAAAGCATTCCTCAATATGAAGGACGGCGCAATAGTTTGCAACGCAGGTCACTTCAACGTGGAAATCAACATTGACGACCTCGAGAGGCTCGCGACGGAAAAGGAATTAAAGCGCGACAACATAATGGGCTACAAAATGCCGACAGGCGCATGGGTAAACCTCCTCGCCGAGGGCAGACTCGTAAATCTTGCCGCAGGCGACGGCCATCCTGCCGAAATTATGGATATGAGCTTTGCTCTGCAGGCTCTCTCCGCGCGCTACGCCGTTGAAAATCGCGACAAGCTGAAAGACGGTGTAAACGTTGTTCCGGAGGAGATAGACTGCCGCGTTGCGGAAATGAAACTCGCATCATGGGGTATAACAATTGATGCGCTCACCCCGGAGCAGGAGAAATACATAAACAGCTGGAACGTATAATATACAATATATAATCGGGGACTGTGAAATTCACTTTTTTACAGTCCCTTTCATTGACAAAACGCGGTTATTCTGTTACAATTCTATGCGTTAATATTTGCGCCAATAGCTCAGCTGGATAGAGCGTCCGCCTCCTAAGCGGAAGGTCGGGGGTTCAAATCCCTTTTGGCGCGCCACAAGCAATGCCGAAAGCCTTTGTTTTCAAGGGTTTTCGGCTTTTTATTTTTGTCAAAAACGAGAAAAACGAAAAAGCCACAGTTTTTCATTGGCCTTTTTCCGTCTGCTAACGGAATTTATGACTGATGTCGTCCGCCTTTCGGGCGGATTTTTTTATGTTATCTGATGCGTATTTTTATGATTGAAAAATTTGAAATGTGCAAAAGTGCGCATTTACGGTTCAATAATATTGCATATTAGATAACAAAACGGGCACACTATAAGCACAAACGCTGAATTTTATTGCGCGATATTGACTGTATTTGAATGTTTCTGTATAATTAAGGCACAACAGAGATATCGGAGGTGTGAATATGCTTACAACCGACAGAAGAGCGCAGATACTTGAAATTCTGCGTCAGAACGGCTCGGTTACCGTTTCAAAGCTTGCCGAAAAATTCGAAACAAGCGAATCTACGATAAGGCGTGACCTTTTGGCTCTTTCCCAGCTCGGGAAAATAAACAAGGTTCACGGCGGAGCGACTGTTCTCGGGCAGGAATTTCTCCACAACGAGGAGGATTTCAACAAAAAATCGCTGATGAATATAAACGAAAAGGAAGAAATAGCAAAATATGCCGCATCGCAGATAAATGATGATGATTTCGTTTTTATCGACGCAGGCACGACCACCTTTCTTATGACCAAATATATTTCCTCTTCCAAAGCAACCTTTGTAACCAACGGAATCGCCCACGCAAAGGAGCTGACGGCCAATGGCTGCAAGGTTTTTGTTATCGGCGGTGAATTAAAAAGCACAACCGAGGCAATCATAGGCTTAGTAGCCGCTTCAAATCTTCAGAAATATAACTTTTCAAAAGCGTTCATCGGAACAAACGGAGTCAGCGAAAAGCAGGGCTTTACAACCCCGGACACCGAGGAGGCAATGCTGAAAGCCGTTGCCATAGAGCGAAGCTTTGTAACCTATGTGCTTTGCGACCACACAAAGTTCGGAAAAGTTTCGGCGGTATCATTTTCACCGGTTGCTGCGGCGTGTATAGTCTGCGACAAATGCGATGACGAACAGCTTAAATCAAAAACGGTAGTGAAGGAGGTAACTGCTTAATGGTTTACACCGTTACTCTGAATCCGGCTCTCGACTATGTGATGAAGCTCAAAGCTCTCAGAACCGACGACATAAACCGTACGGACGGCGAAGAAATCTATTACGGCGGAAAAGGCATCAACGTGTCGGTCATACTCACACAGCTCGGAATTCCCAACACGGCACTCGGCTTTATCGGAGGCTTTACCGGAAGAAAGCTTGAAGAAATGCTCAAAAACGACAATATCAACTGCGACTTTAATTATCTTAAAAACGGCGATACGAGAATAAACGTCAAAATTAAGGCCGACAAGGAAATTGATTTGAACGCCTGCGGCCCCGAAATCACAAAAGAGGATATGCAGAGCTTTTTAAGAAAGCTTGACGGCATAAAGAGCGGAGATTATCTTATCCTCGCAGGCTCTATCCCGAATACCCTCCCCGATGACATTTACGAGCAAATACTTGAGAGAGTCGGCGACAGAAATATAAACTGCGTGGTTGACGCAACGGGCGATTTGCTCAAAAACGTGCTCAAATACAAACCGTTTTTAATAAAGCCGAATCATCATGAGCTCGGAGACTTGTTCTCGGCCCAGATAAAGAGTGATGACGACATTGTGAAATATTCGAAAAAGCTTCAGGAAATGGGTGCTAAAAACGTACTTGTTTCAATGGCAAAGGACGGCGCAATGCTTACGGACGAAAACGGAAGCGTCCACAAAATAGGCAACGCAAAGGGCAAGCTCATAAACTCCGTCGGTTGCGGAGACAGTATGGTAGCAGGCTTTACGGCAGGATATATCAAGACCGCCGACTATTCCTACGCTTTAAGACTCGGCTCGGCGTGCGGAAACGCAACGGCCTTTTCAGAAAAGCTTGCAACCCGTGAAGAAATTGAACGCGTCTTTAACGCGGAGTATAAATAAGGAGGAATACTTATGAAAATCATCGACTTATTAAAAAAGGATGCGATTGCTCTTAATGTTTCTCTCACCGACAAGGAAGAGGCAATCGACAAGCTGATTTCCCTGCACGAAAAGGCAGGAAATCTTGCCGACAAGGCGGCGTACAAGGAGGCTATCCTTGCAAGAGAGGCTCAGGGCTCGACCGCAATCGGAGAAGGAATTGCCGTTCCGCACGCAAAATCTGACAGCGTAAAGACTCCCGGTCTTTCGGCGATAACGGTTCCGAACGGCGTTGATTACGGCGCTCCCGACTCCAAGCCCTCGGATATTTTGTTTATGATTGCCGCTCCCGTTGACGGAGATTTACATCTCGAAATACTCTCCCGTCTTATGGTAATGCTTATGGAACCGGAATTTTGCGCGGCTCTACGGGGCGCAAAAACGACGGACGAATTTTTAGAAATAATCGACAAAAAGGAAGCGGAGAAATACCCCGAGGAAGCGGTAAAACCCGAAGTAAAGCCGAACGGTTACAGAATACTCGCAGTTACAGCCTGTCCGACGGGCATAGCGCATACCTATATGGCGGCAGAGGCACTTGAAAAAGCGGGCGAAAAATTAGGCTATCCGCTCAAAGCCGAAACCAACGGCTCCGGCGGTGCTAAAAACGTGCTCACAAAAAAGGAAATCGAAGAATGCGACGGAATAATCATTGCCGCAGATAAAAACGTCGAAATGGCACGTTTCGACGGCAAGCCCGTTGTAAAGACCTCGGTTTCAAACGGAATAAACAAGCCCGAGGAGCTTATCAAAAGAATCGTTGACGGAAAAGCCGCGATATATCACGCCGACGAAAGTGAAAAGCAGCCTATTGATGACGACGAAAAGGAAAGCGGCTGGCACAAACTTTATAAGCATCTCATGAACGGTGTTTCGCATATGCTCCCGTTCGTTGTCGGCGGCGGAGTTCTCATAGCTCTCGGCTTCCTGTTCGATACGCTTGCAGGCAATGCCGATGTCGGCGGAACCTTCGGCTTCACAAGTCCCGTTGCGGCAATTGTATTCTGGATAGGCAAAGCGGCATTTGCGCTTATGCTCCCCATTCTTTCGGCTTATATCGCATCGTCCGTTGCCGACAGACCCGGTCTTTTGCCCGGTATGATAGGCGGCGTATTTGCGGCAAACGGTTACACCTTCAGCTCGCTGATTGAAAACCAAAGCCTTACCGGAGACGACAAAGCGGTGTCGGGCTTCCTCGGTGCTCTGCTCGCAGGCTTCCTTGCCGGTATTATTGTAAATCTCCTCAAAAAGGCATTTTCTTGGCTTCCGAAATCAATGGACGGAATAAAGCCCGTATTTATCTATCCTCTTTTCGGCACGCTTATCATGGGCCTTCTTATGTGTCTTATAAATCCCGTTATAGGCGTTATCAACTCCGGTCTTTCCTCGTTCCTCTCGTCGCTCGGCGATACAAGCAAAATACTTCTTTCCATAGTACTTGCGGCAATGATGGCAACGGATATGGGCGGCCCGTTCAACAAGGCGGCTTATGTTTTCGGCACGGCTGCAATAGCCGATGGCAACACATGGATTATGGCGGCTGTTATGATAGGCGGTATGGTTCCCCCGATTGCAATCGCACTTTCGACAACCTTCAACAAGAAGAAGTGGACATCGGAAGAACTCAAATCAGGTCCCGTAAACTATCTTATGGGTCTGTGCTTCATTACGGAGGGTGCTATCCCCTACGCCGCTTCCGACCCGGTCAGAGTTATCCCCTCATGCTTAGTAGGCTCTGCTGTCGCAGGTGCTCTTACATCACTGTTCAACGTTACATGCCCCGCACCTCACGGCGGAATCTTCACATTTATAGTATGCGACCATCCGCTTCTCTATATCGTAGCCCTTATTGCAGGCTCGGTTGTCGGAGCACTGATGCTCGGTCTTCTTAAAAAGAATCGTAAAGAATCCGTATAACAAACAATCAGAAACCGTGCCGAGGGGCATCATCCTCTCGGCAGGTATCAAACATAAGGAGAATTATTATGGTACAGAAAACTTTTACAATCACTAATAAAATGGGACTTCATATGCGTCCGGCAAACACCTTTGTAACGGAAATGTCTAAATTCTCTTCGGACGTTGACATTGTTTTCGGAGGTAAAAGGATCAACGGCAAGAGCATTATGAATATAATGGCAGGCTGCATCAAATGCGGAAGCGAAATCACCGTAGAGTGCAGCGGCGCAGACGAAAACGAAATGCTCAAAAAAGCCGAAGAGCTTATCACATCGGGCTTCGGCGAAGAATAATATTGCCGCGGCTTAATGAAAGGGTGGGTTTAATGCTTAAAGGAATCGGCGCATCTCAAGGCTTCGGAATCGGCAAGGCCGTTGTTATAAGGGACACAAACCTTGACTATTCATCCGTAAAATTTACCGATTCGAATCATCAAAAAAAGCGTCTGCACTCGGCAGTCGCCGACTTTTCCGACGAAACAAAATCACTTGTGGCGGAGCTTAAAAAGAATGCCGGAAATAAAGAGGCGGAGATACTCGAGGGACATCTTGTTATGCTTGAGGACCCGTTTATGCTCGCACAGATGGAAGAAGCAATCGACAATGGCTCTGTTGCCGAAGCGGCGGTTGACAGCATATGCACGATGTTTATCAATATGTTCTCCGGCGTTGACGACGAGCTTACGCGCCAACGCGCCTCGGATGTAAAGGATATAAGAGACAGCCTTTTGCGCATTCTTCTGGGTGTAAAAAGTGTGGATATTTCATCCGTACCGAAGGGCTCTGTTCTCATCGCCAAGGATTTCACCCCGTCCATGACGTCACAAATAAACAGGGAAAATGTTTCCGCAATTATCACCGAGGTCGGCGGCGTTACGAGTCACAGCGCAATACTCGCCCGTGCCATGGGCATACCCGCCGTTTTGTCGGTCGTCAATGCGGTTGAAAAAATCTCGGACGGCGATATGATTATTGCAGACGGCTTCAAGGGGAAAGTATTTACCGACCCCACAGAGGAAGAGCTTGAAGAATACAAAACCAAGCAGGCGGCATATCTGAAGGAAAAAGAAAGCCTCAACGAATACTTCTCAAAAGAAACCGTTACAAAATCCGGCGTAAAAAAGCATGTGTACGGCAACATCGGCAAGGCTGAGGACGCACAGAACGTATTGCAAAACGGTGGCGAGGGCATAGGCCTCTTCAGAACGGAATTTCTGTTTATGGACAGAGCCTCTCTTCCCACGGAGCAGGAGCAGTACGAAGCATATTCAACCGTCGCAAAGATAACGGACGGCAAGGAGGTTATCATTCGCACACTCGATATAGGCGGAGATAAAGCGATAGATTACCTTAAAATCGAAAAAGAGGACAACCCGTTTCTCGGACACCGCGCGATAAGATACTGCCTTGACAACCCCAAAATTTTCAAAATTCAGCTTCGTGCAATTCTCCGCGCAGCGGTTTTCGGAAACATAAAGGTTATGCTTCCGCTTGTAACGACACTTGACGAGGTTCGCAGAGCAAAAGCCCTTATCGAAGAATGCAAAGATGAGCTTAAAAATGAGGGTCTTAAATTCGCCGACATTCCCGTGGGCGTTATGATAGAAACTCCGTCGGCGGCAATAATTTCCGATTTGCTTGCAAAAGAGGTTGATTTCTTTTCCATCGGCACAAACGACCTGACGGGCTACACCATGGCTGTTGACAGAGGAAACGCCGCTGTTTCAAAGCTGTATGACCCGATTCAGCCTGCGGTTCTGCGCCTTATCGAAACGACGATCAAAAACGCTAAAAAGGCAGGCATCCCCGTCGGAATGTGCGGAGAAGCGGCAGCCGATACACGTCTTATTCCCTTGCTTTGCAAATGGGGGCTTGACGAATTTTCGGTAACACCCTCTTCGATTTTGCACACAAGAAAAAGTATATGCGAATGCGAATAACGGCAAATCTCCCGCATCTTATTTTATATAATCAAGCAGCAAAGCCCTAGTAAAGCACCTCAAAACAATATATTTTGATACAGAAACAGATTAACCCCTCGGATATGCGACTGCATTATCCGAGGGGTTAAGTGCATTATTATATGAAAAACCGTTTATTTTAAGCAAAACCTACTCATAACGTGTTAATAATCAACATTATCTTGCTTTTTTGTATGCTATATGATATTATTGGTATGCATACTAATAATATTATAAACAGGTGATATATTTGCGTAGAAACAGCAATGAAACAAAAAGAAAAATCTTAACGGCGTGCGTTCGGTTGTTTTTGGAGGAGGGCTACAAAAGCACCTCCGTCAGTCGAATAGTCGAGGAAGCAGGCGTCGCAAGGGGCAGCTATTTAAATCTGTTTCCGACCAAGGACAAAATCTTGCTGGATTTGACCGAATCGATGTTCGGCGGTCAATTTGACGTGGCGAGGAGCATTGCGGACAAAAAGCTGCCGCCCGTATACGCCTATGCGGTGGAAACGTCTCTTCAGCTCACGCTAACGGAGCTTAACGAGAACCTGCGAGAAATCTACATTGAAGCATATTCTCAGCCCGACACGGCGGAATTCATCTATCTGCACACCACGGCGGAATTAAAGCAGATTTTCGGAGCAAATTTCCCCGATTACAGCGAAAGTGACTTTTACGAAATGGAAATCGGCACGGCAGGACTTATGCGTAACTATATGGCTCGCAAATGTGATATTCATTTCCCGTTGGAGCGCAAGCTCAGCCGCTTTTTGACGGCATCAATGAGAGTATATCGTGTACCGGAGGAAGAACAGGCAAAGGTGCTTGCTTTTATCGGCTCGATTGATATTCGGGAGCTTGCCGTTACGGTTATGCATAAGCTGTTTGCCATGCTTGAAATGAAATATGACTTTAAGCTGTCTACGGACGGCGAAACGGAGGAAAGAAGATGAGAACAGGAAAAAAACTGCTCACAGGTATGCTTTTGGTGCTTTTCATTGTTTTTGTCGCCGGATGCGGCAAAACGGCAAAAACCAACGCCGCACTGCCGGAGGTGCGCAACAGCGGCACGGCGATCCAATGGAGATACCCCGCCGAAGAAGACTGGCGCGACCTTGTGGCTCTTACCGAGCTGCGTGGTGCCTCCGGAGAAAACGGCAAGGACGGAGCAGACGGAAAGAACGGCGTTAACGGCACCGACGGAAAGAACGGCATTAACGGCATTGACGGAAAGAACGGCATTGACGGCAAAGACGGCGTTGACGGTAAAAACGGTACCGACGGAAAAAACGGTCTTGACGGCAAGGACGGCATAGACGGGAAAGACGGAGCCGACGGCAAAGACGGTAAAGACGGTAAAGACGGTATAAACGGAAAGGACGGCAAAGACGGCAAAGACGGTGTCGACGGCATTAACGCCAAAAACATAGAGGTGCAGCGAACCGAGACCCACATACAGTGGCGTTACGAGGGTGACGAGTGGCAAAATCTTGTTGCGATAGCCGATATAGAGGGGCCCGCCGGACAGAACGGAACGGACGGTGCAAACGGAAAAACTCCGGAATTTCGCGTAAGCGAAAATATCCTGCAATGGCGTTACGTCGGCGATGAAATATGGCTGAACCTTTACGATCTTACCGCATTAAAAGGTGCGGATGGCAGAGACGGCGCTGATGGCAAAGACGGAGCCGACGGTAAGGACGGAATAAACGGACAAAACGGCTCTGACGGCAAGGACGGAAAAACACCTTTTATCGGCGAAAACGGCAACTGGTGGTTCGGAGAAATCGACACAGCCGTAAAAGCCGCAGGTGTTGACGGAGAAAAGGGAGATAAAGGAGACACCGGCGAAAAAGGCGACAAAGGAGATAAAGGTGATAAAGGCGACAAGGGTGATGCAGGTCAGAACGGCAGCTGTTCGGGATATTTTTACGGAGAGGCAAACTCTCCGAGGACAGTACTGAATAACAGTCGTGTCAATATTTCTGTCTACGAAAAAATAAACAAGGGCGGCTTGATTTCATCCTACAGGAATAATATTACCCTCAAAAAAGGACATATTTACAATGTCTGCTTAAGCGGTTCTCTCGAAGTTGGTTCAAACGAATTTAACAACAGCGGCAATTACTCTATTCAGATGACAGACGGTTATGATGACGATCTGTGCAGGGAGCTTACACGAATAAAAAGGGACGGGACAAAAATACCGTATACCAATGATCAACATTCCTTTAATTTCAACAGAATGTATGATGCGTCAAATAAAGACATTACATTGCAGTTGTGGTTTGAAAATTCGGCATACAATACTTATCTCGGTGGCTTCAGAGGTACTATTACAATAACTGCTCTTGACTGAGCCGACCTACACGAAAACGGAGGTAGCAAGAAATGAAAAAACGAATACTTAGTATCCTGCTCGCCTTTTGTATGATGATGAGCTTTGTACCGATGATGGCAAGCGCAATTGAGATTTACATTGACTTGAAAATTGTCGGTCAGGCAAACTTAACGCTCGAGGTTGTGTCGGGCGACAGCATTGACAATATCAAGGAGAAAATTCAGGAAAAAACAGGCTTTTCTCCCGATGCGCAAAGACTGTTTTTTGGCGAAAAAGAGCTTGAGAACGGGCGCACGCTGGCAGATTACAATATTCAGAAGGAAAGCACACTGAGCTTGCGTTTGCAAAAGACGATGCAGCTCGGCACAGACGCACTGAATAAAACTGTAAACAGGGCTAGCGCACCTATCGTGTATTTCGGGCAAAATCAAGAAAATAAGCCTGCCGCATGGCGAGTTATCGGTTATGACGGAAACGGTGTTACAAGCGCACAAGGGGATATTACCCTGCTTGCGGCAGGCGCTATGGGAGTTATACCATTTGCCGATATCATATTATACAACGAATACGCACCGAGTAATTTGAAAACCGCGATAGATGCGCTTGCAAAAAAGCTGACGGCAGAAGAAAATGCTGCCGTAAAGAAACGGACGCTTACAAGCGGAAGTTACAACGGAGAGAATACCGACTGTATAGCGGGAGGGCAGGTGGATAACGCTGTATTTTGGCCGCTTTCCACAAAAGAGGCTATTGCGGTAAACAACGATCTGCGTGCCTTGGATCCTGCGCATCCGAATTGGGTGACAAGCAGTTGGTACCTGCGCTCCCCCGGCTCCAAGACTTTTTATGTCGCCATCGTGAGTAGTGATGGTTCTGTCCAATACTCTGGGGCCTCTATCCGCAAGAAAAATAATCATCGGACTGTTCGTCCCGCTTTTAACCTAAATCTGAACGCTGTTCTCTTTACCTCTGCTGCCGTGGGCGGAAAGCCCGAAGGAGGCTTGACCCCGATTTCCGAATACAGCGGCAATGAGTGGAAATTGACCCTTTTAGATAGTAGCCGCAATTTTGCCGTAACGGAAAAAGCTGTCAGCGGCGCCCCCGACGATACCGTTACGCTGCATTACACCGGGGCGACCACAGGGATAAATGAATATATTTCCGCTATCATTGCGGATAACAGCGGCACACAGTATTACAGCAGAGTAGCACAGCCTACTGCCGAAAGCGGAACGGTTGAAATCAAAATCCCGTCTGACATTGCGCCGGGCAGCTATACCCTGAAGGTCTTCAGCGAACAGTATAACGGCGATTATAATACCGATTACGCAAGTAATTTCACAGACATTGCGCTGACGGTGGAAAATCAGCCTGACGAACAGTTTTCCCTCACCCCCGGCGGCAGATACTATTTTGACCTTTCGGCGATGAATATTCCCGGAACGGCAAACGGCAGCCTGCCGGACAGCACCCTGCACTATGTGCCTTTTACCTATGCAGGCACGGTGGAAGCCTACAAACTCACGTCTGCGATGGCGACCACCGAGGAATATGCACAGCAGAACAAATACGCTCACAGCCTGTTTGTGGCGGACTATGCCGTAACGCATAAGGTAAACTGGAATAACTTAGATACTGCGAGCCTGATTTTCGGCAAGGACTATGTCGCCGGCGGCGTGGACTATACCCTGCGCGCACCGTCTTGTGGAAGTGGGTTTACCGGTTCAGGCGATTCAGAGTGCGGTACGCCCCAAAGCAATGAGTGGGACGCGGTGCTGGACAAGAACAGCGGATATATCCAAAACTGGAATAAAATGTATTCGTGGGGGCAGGACACATCAAGTTACGAATTGTGGTATCGTGCGGTTCGCGGGTACAGTTCGGCCCGCAGCTGGAGCCACGACTATGCTGGGAGCTCCTTCCCGGTCGTCGGTTTCCGCCCCGTCCTTGAAGTCCTGAACCCTGACACACTGGGTCCTGACGGACTGAAGGTCGTTACCCTTTACCTTGGCGGCGGCAAGCTGGGCGGCAGCTCCGATGCTATTCAGATCATCGTGAAAAACGGCAGCGCATTTACCGCTCCCCTGTCCGACGGCATGACCCGCCCGGACGGAAATACAGGCAGCTACTTTATGTGGCTTGACGGCAATGGCAATTCCTACGAACCCGGCGACAGTGTTCCGGCTGATGTGACGACCCTGACGGTACAGTGGACAGCCCCGACCTATACCGTAACCCTGAATACGAACGGCGGCACGATCAACAGCGGCAATGTCACCGGATACACCTATGGCGTGGGCGCAACACTCCCGACAGCCGACGATATGACCTATACAGGCCACACGTTCAAGGGCTGGTATGACAACGAGAGTCTGACCGGCTCCCCTGTTACGGCAATCGGCGGTACAGAAATGGGCAATAAGGAATACTGGGCGAAGTGGGAGATCAATCAATATACCATCACAGTCAAACCCGAAAACGGCAAAGCGGATATTACCATCACGCAGGACTACGGCACGGCAATTACCGCACCTGCCGACCCGACAAGAGAGGGCTACACCTTTATCGGTTGGGATATGGAAATTCCCACGACCATGCCTGCCGAGAATATAACGCTCAAAGCGAGATGGAAAGACATTGAAAAGCCGACGGGCGAAATTATCATAGGCACAAATAAATGGCGCGAATTCTTAAACAAGCTGACCTTCGGTCTGTTCTTTAAGGATACGCAGGAGGTAACGATAAACGCTTTCGATAACAGCGAAACCGTGTTTGTCTCTTATCTGGTAACAAATCGGGACCTCTCTGAGACGGAGCTCGGCTCTCTTGTGTACCGTGCGTATGATGAGCCGTTTTTAATAGAGCCTAACGGAGAATATATTGTTTATGCAATGCTTGTTGACGAGAGCATGAATATAACATATCTTCGCTCCGACCGCATAACGCTCGATAATATCCGGCCTGTAATCGGCGGCATTGAAAACGGCAAGACCTACTGCGAGGCACAGACAGTTACAATTGACGAGAAGTATATAGATACAGTTACCGTAAACGGCACAAAGGTCACGCTTGATGAAAACGGCGGCTTTACTCTCTCTCCTGCGGACGGCGAACAGAAAATCATTGTCACCGATAAGGCAGGCAACACCGCCGAGATGACTGTGACGGTAAACGACGGGCACACCTTCGGCGAATGGGCATCAAACGGCGACGGCACGCATAGCCGTGAATGTACCGTGGACGGCTGCAAGGGTGTTGAAACAATGGCTTGCTCGGGCGGCAAGGCAACCTGCACCGAAAAAACGGTATGCGAATACTGCGGCAAGGCTTACGGAAAGCCTGATTTAAACAATCACACCGACTTAAAGCACATCGATGCAAAGGCGGCAACCGAGGATGCCGAGGGCAATATCGAGTATTGGTACTGCGGCGGCTGTGATAAGTATTACAGCGACAAAGACGGTATAAACGAAATTAAAAAAGCCGACACCGTAACGGCTAAGCTGCCGGGCAATCCGAAGTCTCCCCGAACCGGCAACGCAAGCGACCTCGCTTTATGGATTTCCCTGCTGCTTGTCAGCGGCGGCGTAACATGCGTCACGGCGGGCCTGCGCAAAAAGAAAAAACACAAAGTATAATTTTTTTCGTTTCCCTTTTCTGCTTTTACGGCAGTAAAAAGCCTCCGTTATTAAGACGGAGGCTTTCGTTTATTGCGGCTTATGCATATTCTCGATTTTTTTAATGTATTCGGTGCTGTTCTCAAGAAATTTCCGAGTATCAAAGGACTCGTTTTTAAGGCTGTTTTGAATAATAATACCATCGGAAACCATCAAAATAAGCCAAGTGAAATAGTCGGCCGAAACAACGTCTGTTCTCTCGGCGATTTTTGCCGAAATGAGCTTTTGGAATTCATCATAGCGATGAATCAGCTTAGCTCTGATTTCCTCGTCGCCGAGCAATGCCGCGTCAAAGAGGTGAAGCCTGAGCCCGGCATAGGCTATATTTCTCTCGATTACATAATTTACAAGACGGTGCGGCGAGGTATCCTTTTCCTTGTTTTCCGTCCATTGTATCAGCTCGTCCCATTGGCGCGAAAGATAGCGGTCGGTAACGGCAAAAAGAATTTCGTTTTTGCTTTTATAATAGTAATACAGCGTGCCCTTCGAAATATTCGCCTTTTCGGCTATTTTCGCGAGAGTCACCTCCGAAAAGGAATTTACCTTTAAAAGCTCCTCAGCAGTATCAAGTATGATTTCGTTTATATTTTCGGGTCTTTGAGCTGCCATAATACCCTCCTGCAAAATTTCTTAAAGTATAACACGAACAATCGGCAATGTCTACAAAACAATATTCACAAAAAAAATACATAAGAGTGATTTTTTTAGTTAAAAGTATTGACAAACGCTTTTTTCGGAATTATACTTTGCTTATGAGTCGGTCAGTTAACCGACATATTTTTTATGCACAGTCGGGCGCGTGACCGACTGCAAGGCTGATTAAAAGAGGCTTGAAGTTATGAACATATCATCAATTAACAAAAATTTGAAAAAGACTTTCGGCGGAAAATTCAGTGCTTCAAAGGAGAACGGCTCGATTTTTGTTCGAGGCAAAAGCTCCGATTGGGGCGAAATCGTCGCGGCTTGCCAAGCGGCGGCAAAAAAATTCAGCACAACGCATATTGTCAACGATATTGTTTACACGGGCGAGCAGCCCGCTCCGACGCGTCTGCCGTCTCTCAAGGATGAATTCCTCGAGGGAAGAACACCCGACGTGCTTGTTATCGGCGGCGGCATTTCAGGTGCTTCGATAGCAAGAGAGCTGACCAAGTGGAAGCTTGACGTTTTACTTGTAGACAAGGAGGCAGACCTTGCACTTCAGGCGTCGGGACGCAACGACGGCGAGGTGCACCCCGGAATCGACCTCGGCAAAGGCTCGCTCAAGCACAAGTACATTCGCCGCGCAAACCATATGTATGCAGACGTTTGCCGCGAGCTTGACGTTCCGTTTAAGCAGGTAGGTCAATATGTGCTTTTCCGCAACGCCGCGCTGAAGCCGCTTATCGGTCTGTATGCTTTTTGGCGAAAGCATCACGACGGCATAGAGGACACCGAGATAATCTCGGGCAAGGAGCTTATGCGCCGCGAGCCGAACCTCACACCGGAAACAAAATTCGCAATGTATAATCCGAGCGCAGGCTGTGTTTGCCCTTACGGACTCACCATAGCCTATGCCGAAAACGCCGTTCAAAACGGCGCGCAGGTAAGTCTTAACACCGCCGTGCTCTCCATGGAGGTGTCGGAGCATAACATCATAAGCGTTACCACCAACAGAGGCGTTATTCATCCGAAAATCGTTATCAACGCCGCAGGCGTTTTTGCCGAGGATATTGCCACCATGGCGGATGACAGATTTTTCTCGATTCATCCGCGTCGAGGAACCAACTCGATTCTTGACCAAAAAGCAGGCGCATATATGCACTCGGTAGCCTCCGTAAAGGACATAAGCGTTCACGGTAAAACCCATTCAAAGGGCGGCGGCATATTGCACACCGTCCACGATAATCTTCTCGTCGGACCCGACGCCGTAGAAACGGTTGAAAAGGAAAACACGGAAACACGTGCCGAGAGCATTAAAACCGTCTTCGACAAGCAGACTCAAACAATGCCGGCGCTGTCAAAACGTGATATAATCACTTATTTCACGGGCGTTCGCGCTCCTACCTTTGAGGAGGATTTTATACTTGAACCCGGCAGAAGAACAAGGAATTTGATTCACGTAGCCGGTATTCAATCCCCCGGACTTACAACCGCTCCCGCGGTTGCCGTCGATATGGCGGAGCTTGCGGTCGATATGCTCGGCAAGACCGAGACGGTTGAAAAAAACAACAATTACAATCCTATTCGCAAGGGCGTTCCCGTGCTTCGCGAAATGGACGACGATACAAGAGAAAAAATGATAGCCGAAAATCCCGACTACGGCGAGATTATTTGCCGCTGCGAGCAAATCAGCAAGGGCGAAATTCTCGACGCTTTGAAATCCCCGATATGCGTTCCGACGGTTGACGGTATCAAAAAGCGCATAAGACCGGGAATGGGACGTTGTCAGGGCGGCTTCTGCTCGCCGCTTGTCACCAAAATAATTGCCGAATTCCTCGGCGTTCCGCTGTATGAGGTTAAAAAGTCCTCGGCGGAAGCGGTGATAACATACGGCGAAACAAAGGTAAACGAAGGAGGCGAAGAGTGATGACGACAGGTAACTATGACGTACTCGTTGTCGGCGGCGGTCCTGCCGGACTTGCGGCGGCGATAAGCGCTCACGATAACGGTGCCAAGGTTCTCCTTCTTGAAAGAGAGGCAAGGCTCGGAGGAATACTCAAGCAGTGCATTCACGACGGTTTCGGTCTTCATCACTTCGGCGAGCAGCTCTCCGGTCCGGAATACGCCGAGCGGTTTGAGGATGAGCTGTACAAACGCAATATCGAATACAGCACCCTGACGTTTGTCACGAAAATAGACAAAAACGGCGACGGAAGCTTTTCGGTGCATACCGTCGGCAGAAGCGGCGTTTCGATATTTACGGCAAAAGCGCTTGTGCTGGCTACGGGCTGCCGCGAGCGTACCGCCAAGCAGGTATTTATTCACGGTACGCGTCCTGCAGGCGTTTTCACGGCCGGAACCGCACAGCATTTTACAAATCTGCTCGGGCTTATGCCCGCCAAAAAATGCGTAATTCTCGGCTCGGGAGATATAGGACTTATCATGGCGCGCCGGCTTACGCTTGAGGGCGCAAAGGTTCTCGGCGTTTATGAGGCAAAGCCTACGCCGTCGGGACTTACGAGAAACCTGCATCAATGCCTGCACGATTATGACATTCCGCTACACCTGTCGCACACCGTCACTCGCGTGTTCGGAGTTGACAGGCTCGAAGCAGTTGAGATTTCAAAGGTTGACGAAAATATGGCTCCGATACCCGGTACACAGAGCCGCGTCGAATGTGACACGCTGATTCTCTCGGTCGGATTGATTCCCGAAAACGAGCTCGCCGAGTCCGTCGGAGTAAAGCTTGACCCACGCACAAAGGGTCCCGTATGCGACGGTCAGTGTATGACGAGCATCGACGGCGTATTCAGCTGCGGAAACGCTTTGCACGTCAACGATTTGGTTGACTTTGTTTCGCAGAACGCCGAGCAGGCGGGAAAATCAGCCGCTGCTTATTCGGGCAGAGAAAGACGGCTTATTGAGATAACCCCGGGCGACGGCTTATTGTACGCAGTGCCGCAAAGGCTCAATCTCAACGAGGATAACAGTAAAACAGACCTGTATTTCCGCGTCCGCGAGGAGGAGAACAACTGTGTGCTTCATATTTACGCGGGCGGTAAGGAAATATTTAAAAAGCGTTACGCATTTATGCGTCCGCCCGAAATGGAAAATCTCACGATTGATTTCAGCGCATGCGAATTAAACGAAAACAGCCGAGTGGAGCTTCGGCTGGAAAGACTCGGTAAAGGAGACGGTGTAAAATGACAAAAGAATTGGTTTGCATCGTTTGTCCCCGTTCGTGCAGAATGACGATTACATCAGACGGCGACGAGCTCGTTGTGACCGGCAACACCTGCAAAAGGGGCAAAGAATTCGCCGTAAGCGAAATGACCGACCCGCGTCGTACCGTTTGCACAACGGTGCGCACCGCCTTCCCTTCGGTACCGGTTCTGCCCGTTCGCGTATCGGGGCCGATTCCCAAAAACAGAATTTTCGACCTGATGCACGAGGTAAACCGTATCACCGTTTCAAAACGACTCGGACGAGAGGAAGTCGTTGTACCGAATATTCTCAATCTCGGCGTGGATTTGATTGCAACAAGCAATATCCTGAAGGACGAGAATAAGCAACCTTAAAAAAGAAAGAGGGGAAAATCTTTAATGGAACAGTCACTTGTGCTGACTTTTGACGTCGGCACGCAGAGTGCAAGATGCTTGCTTGTCAATGAGAGTGGAGACTTTGAGGATAAGGAGCAGCAAAAATACAAGGTTCCTTATTTATCAAAACAGCCCGGATGGGCAGAACAGACCCCGGATTTTTATTTTAACATTATAGCCGAAATGTCAAAAAAGGTTATCGAGAGAAATGCCGATAAGCTTGACCGCATAACAGCCGTATGCCTTACCTGCATACGTGACACGGTGCTTTGCCTCGACAAGGACAAACGTCCGCTTCGCGACATAATATTATGGCTCGACGAGCGTGAGGCCGACGAGGACGGACAGATTCCGGCAGCAAAACACGCATTGTTTTCGCTTGTGGGAATGGGAGAATCGGTAGATATGATTTACCGGGCCTCTACCGGCAACTGGATTATGCAAAACGAGCCCGAAATATGGGCCAAAACAGACAAATACGTTATGCTGCCGTCATATCTCAACTATCTTTTGACGGGCGAGCTTAAGGATTCCGTGGCAAATATGATAGGTCACGTACCGTTTGATTACAAAAACCGCCGTTGGATGAAACCCGGTGCTCTCACGCGCTGCGTGTGCAATGTTCCGTCCGAAAAGCTCTGTGAGCTTGTTCCGTCGGGCGAGGTTATAGGTAAAATCACGGAAGAGGCCTCAAAAAAGACGGGTATCCCAATGGGACTTCCGCTTATAGCAACCGGCTCCGACAAGGGCTGTGAAACCATCGGTATGTCCGTTGTAAAATCAAACCGGGCAGCAATTTCCTTCGGCACGACCTCAACCTTACAGATGGCGGTTAAAAAATATTTTGAACCGCAGCCTTATATGCCGGCTTATCCGGCTGTTCCGAACGATATGTTCAATCCCGAATTCGAGGTCTATCGCGGATTTTGGATGATTTCGTGGTTTATAGAGCAGTTTGCCGCGAAGGATAAGGTTGACGCCGCCGAGGAGGGCGTTTGCATAGAGCGTTATCTTGACGATAAAATCAAGGATATTGAGGCCGGCTCCGGCGGACTTATTTTACAGCCGTTTTGGACTCCGGGCATCACGAACCCGAACGCGAGCGGCGCAATTATAGGCTTTTCGGATTTCCATACGCGTTATCATTTGTATCGTGCCATAATAGAGGGCATCTGCTTAGAGCTGTACCACGGGCTCGTTAAAATGCAAAAACGCTCAAGCGTCACGGTAGATGAGCTTTTTGCCGGCGGAGGCGGCTCCAGCAGCCCGGTCGTATGTCAAATTGCCGCAGATGTGTTCGGCTTGCCCGTACACCGTATTCAGACTCACGAGGCGAGCGCAGTCGGCTGTGCCATGGTCGCGTTTATTTCACAGGGCGTTTACGGTAGCTATGAGGACGCCATAGAGCATATGGTACATAAAAAAGACGTATTTATTCCGAACGAGGAAAACCACCGAACCTATATGAAAATTTACGGCAAGGCATATTCTCACCTTGCCTCAAGATTAAAGCCAATAGAAAAATACCTACATCATTTTCAAACAGGAGGACACTGATAATGAGTACAAAACCGTATAAGGGCTTTGAGCCTAAATGGATGCTTCAGAGAGCACCTGAGAACAGCTATCGTTCAATTTTCCGCTGGGGCGACCCCGACTTCTTCAAATATCCGAAGGAGAGCCTTTACAAATATGTTAAAAAACGCTGCAATCTCAAGGACGAGGAGTTTATGCAGTATAATGACGATTTGGGTCTTGACCCCGTAAATCTCGGCGAAGAGCACGCTCCGAAGATTGACAAAAAGCACGTAAAGGCCATTGCCGCAATAGTCGGCGAAAAGAACGTCTCACAGAGCGACTACGACCGTCTCGCCGTTTCCTACGGACAGACAATGTACGATCTTCTCAGAATGCGTCACCGTCGTTTTGACTCTCTTCCCGACCTCGTTGTTTTCCCGGAGACAAGCGAGCAGATTGAGAAAATCGTAGCCTACGTCACAAAGAATAAAATACCGCTCTATGTTTACGGCGGCGGCTCGTCGGTTACAAGAGGCGTTGAGCCCATTAACGGCGGTGTTTCTCTTGATATGCGCCGCAACTTCAACAAGGTCATTAAATTCAATGAGACCGACCAGACCATTACCGTTCAGGCAGGTATGTCCGGACCAAAGCTCGAGGAAACGCTTCAAAACGCTCAGAGCCTTTTCGGCGCAAAGCGTCCGTACACCTGCGGCCACTTCCCGCAGTCGTTTGAATATTCCTCCGTCGGCGGTTGGACCGTCACACGCGGTGCCGGTCAGAACAGCACCTATTACGGCACCATAGCCGATATAGTTGTTTCGCAGAAATACGCCACACCGATAGGTAAAATCGAGACAAGTCACTATCCGAGAGAGGCAACGGGACCGAATCTCAATCAGGTCATGATGGGCGGCGAGGGCACCTTCGGCGTTCTTACCGAGGTCACGCTCAAGTTTTTCCGCTGGATGCCCGAAAACAGAAAACGCTTTTCCTATATGTTCAAGGACTGGCCGACAGCTATGCGCGCCGCTCGTGAAATGATGCAGTGCGAGTGCGGCTTCTCCTCTGTTTTCCGTCTTTCAGACCCGGAGGAAACTTCATTAATGCTCCATCTTTACAACGTTGACGAAACGCCGCTTGAGCCTCTTCTTGATAAATTGGGCTACAAGGACTTTGAGCGCTGTCTCTTCCTCGGATTTACAGACGGCGAAAAGGGCTTCTCAAGAAACGTTGCGCATAACATAATGAAAATTGCCGTTAAGCACGGCGGTATCCCGATGACCGGCTACGTATGCAAGGGCTGGGAAAAGGGCCGCTTCAACGACCCGTATCTCCGCGATACACTCATGGATTTCGGCTTTATGATCGATACGCTTGAGTGCACGGTCAACTGGTCAAATATGGCTCGTGTTCACCGTGAGGTTCGTGAGGTTTGCCATAAGCTTCCGAACACAATCGTTACAACTCATATGTCGCATTGCTATCCGCAGGGCGCCAACCTCTACTTCATCTTTATGACTAAAATGCAGGACGAAGAGGAGTTCCGTGCTTATCACGCAACAATTCTCGACGCCATACAGAAGAGCGGAGCTGCCATCAGCCACCACCACGGTATCGGAAAGATGTTTGCCCCGTGGCTTGAGGGCTACCTCGGCGAAAAGGAATACGGCATAATCCGCACGCTTAAAAACTATTTTGACCCCGATTACCTTATGAATCCGGGCGGAACCATAGGCCTTGACCTTAAGCCCGAGGACAAAAAGTATTTACGTGAGCATACCGAGTATGTTGACGAACTCAAGGACTGAATAGGCTTTGAAGCGCGGCTCAAAGCCGTAACATCAAGCATAAGCACATAAAATCAAGGCTTTCGTTTCAGGTGAAACGAAAGCCTTTTTATTGCCGATCACAGAAAAGCTTACTTTTTGTATAAGCTTTCGGCATTTGCGGCTGTTGACTGTTTGCCGTCGTAATTATATAATAATTTATAACATAATTTCGCCGCATATGTAATATGCCGCACAAGCAAAGAGGTTCATCATGACAGATAAAAGCTATTCCATTATTTTCAGCAGCCCGACAGGCAACACGAGGCTGCTCGCCGACGCCATTCGCGACGCGCTGCCGGAGGAAAACTGCAATTATTTCGGAGTGTGCGAAAACGCCGATACACAATCCGACATTTTATTTATAGGCTTTTGGACGGATAAGGGAACCGCCGACAAGGCGACCTTGGATTTGCTCGAAAAGCTGAAAAATAAAAGGATTTTTCTTTTCGGAACGGCGGGCTTCGGCGGAGACGAGGAGTACTTCAAAAAAATCCTCGCAAATACAAAAAAGAGCATTAGCGGCAGCAACATCACAGTCGGTGAGTATATGTGTCAGGGAAAAATGCCGCAAACGGTCAGGGAGCGCTATATCAAAATGAAAAGCCTGCCGAATCCCGCGCCGAATCTCGATATGCTGATTGAAAACTTTGACCGTGCTCTGTCTCATCCCGACGAAAACGATTTGAAAAGGCTGAGGCTCTCCGTGGAAAAGCTGTAATATTAAGCGACAGCGCGACCTACCCCGCTAAGCTGTGCCGCGTATCATATTACTATTGATTTATTGTAAAAATAATGATAAAATATTCAGCGTAGCACGTAAGCAGGTGTAGTTTAATGGCAGAACATCAGCTTCCCAAGCTGAATACGGGGGTTCGATTCCCCTCACCTGCTCCAAAAACGGCAAGTATCCTTTGATGCTTGTCGTTTTTTACTTTTTTACATTTTACTCTCGTCTCGCTTTTCTTTCGTCTACCCTCAGTCCGCTCGCGAACTCGCGTCCGGCTCCCTTTGAAGGGAGCCTATCAGAGTGCTTCGCCTTGTAAATAAAATCTATTAAAAAAGCTCCCCTTTGGGGAGCTTTTCGTTATTATTCGCCGCCGGTACGTCTGAAAAGGTCGTTAATGTGTCTGAAATAATTTTTGTCTATACCGTCTATTGTTTCCTCGGTGGTTCTGAACTGCCAGTTGCCGAACGCTCTGCCGGGAACATTCATACGCGCGTCCGAGCCGAAGCCGCACATATCCTGATAAGAAATGACGGCAAGCTTTGCCGAAGAGCGCCACACGGTTTCGATAATCTTGCGGCAGGACGGGCTGTAATATCCGCCGTCGCCCCAGTTATCGCCCGTAAATCCGCAGTAATCAAGCGCAAAGGCTCGCTCTTCGGGCGTTGCCTCCCAAAGCCACGCAAGCAGCGTTGTATTGTCGTGCGTGCCGACATATGCTACGGTATTCAGCGGATAGTTATGCGGCAGATGTGTGCTGTTTCCGCACGGGTCAAAGCCGAACTGTATTACACGCATACCGGGGAACCGAGTTTTATCAAGTAGCTGTGTGACGTCCTCGCCGAACACGCCGAGATCCTCTGCAATAATAGGAACGTCTCCCATTTCTTCCTTTACGGCGTCAAAAAATTTCATTCCGGGCCCCTTGACCCATTCGCCGTTTTTCGCCGTTTTTTCGTCCGCAGGAACAGCCCAATACGATGCAAATGCGCGAAAATGGTCAATTCTGACCGTATCATAAAGTCGAAAAGCGTCCTTTATGCGGCTGAGCCACCAGGCATAGCCCGTTTTTTCAAGCACATCCCAATTATAAAGCGGGTTGCCCCAAAGCTGACCGTCCTTTGAGAAGTAATCGGGCGGAACTCCCGAAACTCTGCGGCGCACAAAGCTGCGCTTGTCTATCTCAAAAAGCTCCGTATTGCTCCAAACATCGGCACTGTCGGTTGAGACATATATCGGCATATCGCCGAGTATTTTTACGCCGTTTTCGTTGGCAAACTGCTTTATGCGGTGCCATTGAGAAAAGGCAATATACTGCTCGAATTTATAAAAATCGGCTTCGTCTTTCAACTCGTCTCTATTTTTAAGCGCATTTTCGTACCGCGCGAATTTTTCATCCCACTCATACCACGGCTTGCCGCCGAATTTTTCCTTTGCGGCGCAAAACAGCGAATATGCTTCGCACCACGGGTTCTCCTCGCAGAATTTTTCAGTCTCCGCAGATACTTCGTTTTTCTTGTTTTGATACGCGATTTTTAAAAGCTCCCTGCGGCTTTTTGCGGCAAATTCGTAGTCCGCCGTGTAAGGCGAGCCGTAATATACGCTTCTTGCAAGGTCGTCTTCCGACACAAAGCCGTCATTTTTGAGCGTGTCCGGGTCAATCAGAAGCGGTGACAACGCAAATGCCGCCGGAGACGCATAAGGTGAGCCGTAAAAATCCGTAGGACAAAGCGGCAGCACCTGCCAATATGAAAACCCCATATCCTTGATACGGCGTATAAACCGTTTTGTCTCTTCGCCCATTACGCCGATTCCGTACTTTGACGGGAGCGACGTGATATGCATTAAAACTCCGCCGGCTCTTGTGTTAAGCATTATATAATTCCCCTTTTTTGAGCTTCGTCTTGATTTATGCCGCTTTGAGATACTCCTCAAGGCACAGGCCGCTCTTATTCATCGCCTTTGCAGCCTCTTTGCCGACATAACGCCAATGCCACGGCTGATAATTCATACCCGTTTTGTCAGTTTTATTTTCGGGATAGCGCAAAATAAAGCCGTAATCCTGCGCATTTTTTACAAGCCACGAAAACTCCTTTGTAGAGGCAAAATCGGAGCTTGCACTCACAATATCCATTGACAGACCGAGATTTTGCTCGGAATATCCGCCCGGCAAAATAAACGTGCGCGCCTTTGCGGCGGCGTCGTCATCGGACAAGCCCTGATTTTTATAATAACTCACCTTTCGGTTGTAATTATCGTTTTGACGTGAAACCGAGCAATACCCTGCATACGGAGTTAAAACGCAGCCGTCCTTCTTTGCGGCGTCGTACATCTCTTGATACGCTTTAACAACTCTCGAATCAAGCTGCACGCTGCTTCCGCTTATCGCGTTTGCAAGCGACGGCACATATCCGTCAGGCAGCTTATGCCCTGCGTTAACAAGCGTGAGCTCCCAATTGCCCGAGTTCGGGTCTACGGTTTGGGGATTGTTAAAATCGGCTGCCGAAG
>UMKZ01035950.1_pt1 | contig 44484 bp, 39 predicted proteins | sample 1966441 | NCBI WGS metagenome assembly UMKZ01 (sample SAMEA4836189, study PRJEB28245) | human gut metagenome | biome: gut microbiome; material: fecal sample | place: Denmark | collected 2008
CTCCCCTCGTTCATGTGTTCGTCAGATGGAAAAATCGTATCGGGCGGGCACGGGAAGCGGTAGTGCCATACGAACGGGAAAATGGCCAAACGGCAGGCCAGGCGCCCCGCCGCACAAAAAGCGACGCCGCCCCGAACATGGGAACGGCGTCGCAAATCAGTGAAACAGGCGGACAAGGCAGCAATGGCGAAAACTGCAGCCCTTCTATTCTTCAGAGAGGAAATCGAAGGCATACTGCGCTGCGGCAAGCGAGCCACCCACCAGAACGCTTTCGTCGACATTGTAGAAACAACTGTGCTGCGGATACGTTGCACCCACTTCCGGATTACGGGCGCCAATAAACACGAGCACGCCGGGAACCTTTGCCAGATACTCGGTGAAGTCTTCGCCCGAAAGCGTGCCCTCGTAATGGCAAAGTGCCTCTTCGCCTAGAACCTTCGCGATAGCCTTTTGCGCACGTGCGGCGCAAGCCTCATCGTTCACCAGGCACGAATTGCCGTACGTCCACTCGAACTTCGCAGTCGCACCGTACGAAAGTGCCACTTCCTCAACCACATGGGCCATGCGCTCCTTGATGTAATCGCGCACTTCGGGCGTGAACGAGCGAACCGTGCCCGTTAGGTACGCTGTGCCCGCCATGATGTTTCGCGCAACACCGCCATGGAATTCCCCGATTGTGATAACCGCAGGATCAAACGGGGAAACGTCGCGGCTAACGATAACCTGCAGCGCGTCGATAACCGCTGCGCCCACAACGATGGCATCGACGCCCTTGTGGGGCATGGCACCATGCGCACTAGCGCCCGCAACATCAATGCGGAACCAGTCGCAATTTGCCATGCGCGGCCCCGCTTCGGCGGAAATGGTACCCGCTTCCACTTCGCTCCAAATATGGGCAGCGTAAATGGTGTCCACCCCATCGAGCGCACCCTCGGCGATCATCTTGCGCGAACCGACCGATATCTCTTCCGCTGGCTGGAACAGAACACGTACCTCGCCATGCAGTTGGTCGCGAATGCCCAAAAGCAGATGAACAGCGCCGAGCATCATTGCCATGTGGCAGTCATGGCCACAGGCATGCATAACCCCTTCGTTCCGCGACGCGAAGGGGAGCTTGGTCTGCTCCAAAACGGGCAACGCATCCATGTCGGTTCGAAGTGCAATGCGACGGCGCGGCTTGCCCTCTTCGTCATATACATCGGGCGCGGTGCCTTTGATGGTGGCAATGAGCCCCGTTCCCCCCGCTCGCACATATTCGACACCAAGCTTATCGAGCTCTTCGGCAATCGTGCGCGAAGTGGAGACCTCACGAGCGCTCAATTCGGGATACGCATGGAAGTGGCGCCGCCGCTCGATAACGTAAGGCTCGAGCTCTCGCGCATGGGCTTTCAACTTCTCGGTTACGTTTGCCGATTCGGTGGCATTCGGGTTGCTGCAGGTCATAATGGCCGCCTTTCGATTCTCCCCATCAGACTACCACGACTGGCACCTACGGCAGCATCGGAACGGTGTGCGTAACACTCCGCGTAACACGAGCCGGCGCAATTGGCGCCCAGACGAGCGCAGCCAACACCCGCCGGAACGTATGCAGCTTTAGAAAAAACGATGAACACAAGCATACTTCTTAATTTTCGTTTACAATTCTGAACGTATTGTCGTTTAGCGGTCGAACTTACCCTATGAACGGGCGTTTGCCGCACGGTCGAAAGGCGCATCATCCCCATGATGAAGCGAACCAAGATCATCTGCACTTTGGGTCCCGCTGTAGACTCTGAGTCAGCATTGAAAAATCTTGTGCTAGCAGGCATGGACGTTGCCCGCTGCAACTTTTCGCATGGCTCCCATGCCGAGCATAAAGCACGTATGGACCGCCTGAAAAAGGTCCGTCGCGAACTGGACGCACCCTGCGCCCTCATGCTCGATACGAAAGGGCCCTCCATCCGCACCGGCAAGCTTGAGGGCAACGAACCTGTGTTGCTCCGCGCGGGCGACAACTTCTTCCTCACCGAAGAAGACATTGCCGGCACTTCCCGCCGCGTGCACCAAACATTCAAAGGGCTTTATAAGTATGTTGAGCCTGGCACCATTATCCTTATCGACGACGGCTTGATCGAACTCGCCGTCGATCGTGTCCTGGGATCCGACATCCAGTGCACCGTTCAGAACTCCGGTATGCTCGGCGAATGCAAACAGCTGAACCTGCCTGGTACCAACGTGCCCCTGCCCGTCATGACTGAGCAGGACAAGGAAGACCTCCTGTTCGGCATTCAACAGGGCGTCGATTTCGTAGCAGCATCGTTCGTAAGCTGCGGTGAAGACGTGCGCGCCATTCGCGCATTCCTCGCCGAGAACGGCGGCGAAAGCATTCGCATCGTGGCAAAAATCGAAAATGCGCACGCAGTAGACCACATCGAAGAAATCATCGAAGTCTCCGATGCCGTAATGGTGGCCCGCGGCGACTTGGGCGTAGAGGTTCCCTCCAACCAGGTTCCGCACCTTCAAAAGAAGATCATCAAAGCCTGCAACCGCGCTTACCGTCCGGTTATCACCGCCACGCAGATGCTCGATTCCATGATCCGCAATCCCCGCCCAACGCGCGCAGAAGTTGCCGACGTGGCAAACGCCATCTATGACGGCACCGATGCCGTTACCCTTTCCGGCGAAACCGCCATCGGCATGTACCCGGTTCCCGCGGTGCAAACTATGGCGCGCATTGCCGAGGCAAGCGAATCGCATATCTACGACGAAGGCTCCATCCCTAACCGCAACGCGGAGCAGAAGAGCATTTCCGCCGTTGTGGGCTTGGCTGCCGTAACCGCCGCAGAAAACGTGGGCGCTTGTTGCATCGTCACCCCTACGATGACCGGCCGCACGGCCCGCATCGTTTCCAATTACCGTCCGAAGATGCCCATCTATGCGGTAACCACTTCGGAAGAATATCGCCGCTCCTTGCAGCTGAACTGGGGTGTTACCCCGCTTTTGGGCAAAGTCGTTGGCGATGCCTCGTACGTTCTTGAGCAGGCTCGCAGCGTCGTTGTGAAAAAGAGCTTCGTAAACAAGGGCGATATCTGCGTATTCACCCTGGGAGACCGCACCACTTCTCCCTGCATCGGCCAAGCGGGCGACGCTGTAAGCTTCGACCCAACCGCGCCTTCGCCGCGCCCCACCAACGTGATGCAAATCGTGCAAATCGGCGTTGATGCAGAGGGGGACAACTAATGGAAATCAAAACCAACTGCTATGCCGCCGTCGATATCGGCGCTTCTTCCGGCCGCGTGGTAATCGGCGAGGTTACCCCGCAGGGCACCATCGAGCTTACCGAGATCCATCGCTTCGACAACATCCAAAAACGCTCCGGCGGTCACGACTGCTGGGACGTGGATATGCTGTTCCGCGAAACCGTTACCGGCTTGGCTAAATGCAAAGAAGCAGGCTATGCGCCCAAAACCGTGGGCATCGATACCTGGGCGGTTGACTTCGTGCTGCTCGACGCCGAAGACAACATGCTCGGCGATGCGGTTGCCTACCGCGATGAGCGCACCAGCGGCATGTATGCCGTAGCAGATGCTATCGTTTCGCCCGATGAGGTATATCGCCGCACGGGCATTCAGCGCCAGCCGTTCAATACCATCTATCAGCTGCTGGCGCTCCAGCGTGAGCACCCCGAGCAGATCGAAAACGCTGAAACGTTTTTGATGATCCCCGACTACCTGGCTTTTCTGCTGACCGGCACCAAAGCCAGCGAATACACCAACGCTTCCACCACGTGCCTGATGAACGCACGCACCCAGCAGTGGGACGAAACCATCTTGGAAGCATTCGGCATTCCGCGCAGCATGTTCTGCGACGTGGTCATGCCTGGCACCGATCTGGGTGCCGTCACCGCTGAGATCGAAGCGAAGATCGGCTACCCCACACATATCATCGCGCCCGCTACGCACGACACGGGCAGCGCCTACCTGGCCGTTCCCGCACGCGACGCCGATGCCGTGTTCCTTTCTTCGGGCACCTGGAGCTTGCTGGGCGTTGAAAACGAAGGTCCCATCACCTCAGATGCCTCCCGTTTCCAGAACTTCACCAACGAAGGCGGCTTTGAGCTGCGCTTCCGCTTCCTGAAGAACATCATGGGCCTGTGGATGATCCAGTCTATCCGCCGCGAGCTGAATGGCGTTTCCTATGTAGAGGGCAAAGACACCCACCAGCAAGCCAATGAAGACGAGCTGCCTCCCTTTACACACGAGGCAATTGAGTGGGGCTTCCCCGACCTTATTGCCCACGCAAAAGAGGCAGGCAACTTCGAAGCCCACGTGAACGTGAACGACGACCGCTTCCTGGCGCCCGATTCCATGATCGACGAGATTCGCCGCGCCTGCTTTGAAACCGGGCAGGACGTGCCCCAAACCGTCGGCCAGCTTATGCGCTGCGTATATGTAAGCCTTTCCTCCTGCTATGCGGAATCCATTGCGGAAATGGCATCGCTTACCGGACGCACCTACACTTCCATCAACATCGTTGGAGGCGGTTGCCAAGACGCGTATCTGAACGAACTCACCACGCGCGCGTGCGGCATTCCCGTGTTCGCCGGTCCGGTTGAGGGAACGAGCTTGGGCAACCTTGCCGTGCAGATGATCGCCGACGGCGCATTCCCCGACCTCCAAAGCGTCCGCGACGCTATCGCAACGTCATTCGACGTGAAGCGCTTTGAATAACAGTAACCAACCTTTTAGGTACAGATAAGGAGCATTCATGACCACTATGTACGAATTGGCACGCGAAGCGTATGCCAAGCAGGGCATCGACACCGAGGCAGTGATCGAAACCCTGGCAAACAAGGCCATCTCCATGCACTGCTGGCAGGGCGACGACGTTGTCGGCTTCGACCAGGGCGACGATAACGCAGCTTCCGGCGGCATCATGACCACGGGCAACTACCCTGGCCGAGCCGCCACCCCCGAGCAGCTCATGGCCGACTTCGAGAAGGCAGCAAGCCTGATCCCCGGCAAGAAGCGCATCAACCTGCACGCAAGCTACGCTATCTTCACCGAGGAAAACCCCTGGGTTGATCGCGACAAGCTCGAGTACAAGCACTTCGAGCCTTGGGTAACCTGGGCAAAGAAGAACGGCTTCGGCATCGACTTCAACCCCACCCTGTTCAGCCACCCGCTGGTAAAGGAAGGCCTTACCGTTTCCAGCCCCGAAAAGGACGTGCGTGATTTCTGGATCCGTCACTGCATCGCCTGCCGCCAGATCGCAGAGCGCATCGGCGAGGAAATGGACGACATGGTCCTGAACAACTTCTGGATTCCCGACGGCTTGAAGGATTACGCCGCCGACGCTTATGGCCTGCGCGCACGCCTGAAGGATTCCCTCGATGAAATCTATTCCTTCGAAACCCCGCATGTTATCGATGCTGTTGAGCAGAAGGTATTCGGCATCGGTGTTGAAGGTTTCACCACCGGCAACCAGGAGTTCTACGTATCCTACGCTGCCAAGAAGGGCGGAAACCATGTAGTGCTCATCGATGCGGGTCACTTCAACCCCATGGAAAGCATTTCCGACAAGCTGCCCAGCCTGCTGCAGTTCTTCCCCTACGTGCCGCTGCACGTTACCCGCTCCATGCATTGGGACTCCGACCACGTTGTTCTGTTCGAAGATTCCATCAAGGACATCGCTGCTGAGGTTGTTCGCTGCCCCGAGGGTATGGACAAGGTCCTTATCGGTATGGACTTCTTCGACGCTTCTATCAACCGCATCGGCGCTTGGGCTACCGGCATGCGTGCCATGGAAAAGTGCCTGCTGTTCGAGCTGCTGCAGCCATGGGATCGCCTGAAGGAGCTGCAGGATACCTACCAGTTCTCCGAGAAGATGATCGTTACCGAGCAGTTCAAGACCATGCCTTGGACCGCGGTTTGGGACGAGTACTGCGCACGTCAGGGCGTAGTTGCCGAAGACCAGCTGTGGGGCGAGGTTAAGGCTTACGAAGACGAGGTGCTCTCCAAGCGCCAGTAAGCCCCTGCGCATTTTTCAGCGCCCCTCTTCCCGAGGGGCGCTTTCTGCGCCCAGAAGTCATGGCCGGGAACATCCGGCGCCGAGGGAGCCATGGCAGGGGGCTCATCGGGTACCGGAAGGCCCTCGCCAGGGCATCCGGCGCCGAAAAGCCCCGCCGAACGCATCTGGCGCCGAGCTTCAACTCCGCAAACATGCGCCGAATGCGTTTCGAAAAGGCCACTTGCCCGAGCGGCTTTTCCGAAACCGATCATTCGGTACTTCAGAACGAAAGGACAATGATGGATATTATCGACAGTGCTATGGATACGCTTAAAAGCGGCGTTTCCGCAGCTCGCGGCGCAGTTTCTGGCGTTGCCGTCGAGCAGCTGGCCTTCGTACGCGGCTTCTGCCGTCTGTGCGACGACGGTTGGCAGCAGGGCTGGCACGAGCGCAATGGCGGCAACCTTACCTACCGCATGAAGGAAGAGGAAGTAGAGCAGGCTCGCCCCTTCTTCAACGCAACCCCTGGCGAATGGGTGAACATGGGCGTACAGGCAGATAGCCTGCGCGGCACGTTCTTCCTTACCACCGGCTCTGGCCGCTATATGCGCAACGTCAAGAGCGACCCTTCCCACAACATCGGCATCGTCGAAATCAATGACGCCGGCGATTCCTGGCGCATCGTATGGGGCCTGACCGACGGCGGTAAGCCCACTTCCGAGTTCCCCACGCATTTCATGAACCATGCCGTGCGCATGGAGGCAACCAACAACGAATGCCGCGTTATTTACCACGCTCATCCCATCAACGTTATTGCCATGACGTTCGTATGCCCGCTTGATGCACGCTACTTCACGCGTGCCCTGTGGAAGGCAATGACTGAATGCATCGTGGTATTCCCCTCTGGCGTTGGCGTTGTACCTTGGATGGTTCCCGGCGGCGCTGAGATTGCGAAGGCAACCTCCGAGCTTATGAAGAAGTACGAGGCTGCCGTTTGGGCCCAGCACGGCCTGTTCGTTTCCGGCCCCGACTTCGACACCACCTTCGGTTTGATGCACACCATCGAAAAGGCTGCCGATGTATATCGCCGCGCTCGCCAGATGAATGGTGGCTCCGACGAATTCCTGAACACCATTTCCGACGAGGGCCTGCGCCAGATCGGCATCGATTTCGGCCTCACCGTCAACGATGAGTTCTTGGACTAAGGCGGCACTTCGATGACTATCCGCAAAACTGCTGATGGGCGCACTATCTCAGGCTTCAAGATGAAGCTCTATCCGGGCTTTGCCGAAGAGTACGAGAAGCGTCACAACGAATTGTGGCCCGAGATGGCCGACATGCTCCACGAATACGGTGGGCACAACTACTCCATTTTCATCGACGAGGAAACCAACATCCTCTTCGGATATATCGAGCTTGACGACCCCGAACGCTATGCCGAGTCCGCCAAGACCGATATTTGCAAGAAATGGTGGGATTTCATGGCAAGCGTCATGGAAACGAATGCAGACAATTCGCCCGTTTCCGTAGACTTGCCCTGCGCATTCCACCTCGACTAGAAAGGTAAAGCATTGGCGCTTTCCCAAGAACGCAAGGGAACCATGGCGGTTTCCCTGACCAACTTCCTTGACTCTGGCTGCATCGTAGCCAGCAGCCTTGCCCTTACCGCTTGGGCAGCTGCATTCAACTTCGGCTCCGCCTGGACCGCAATCCTGGGCGCCATCGGCGCAAACGCTTTCGGCGCAGCTATTGGCGCGCTGATCGGCGGCTTCCTGACCGACAAGTTCGGCCGCACCACTATTTATAAGTACAATCTGCTGGTTTACGCTGCCGGCGTATTCATCGCCATGGTTGCCGTGAACCTTCCCATGGTCGTAGTGGGCGTTGTGCTGTCCGGCCTTTCCGTAGGCGCTGGCGTTCCCGCCTCCTGGAGCTATATCTCCGAAACGTCTACCTCCACGAAGCGCGCTTCCAACATCGGCATTAGCCAGTTCGCATGGAGCTGCGGTCCCGCCATCATCTTCATCCTTTCGCTGGTCATGAGCTTCATCATCCCTGGCTTCGAGTCTGATGGCACCACCCTGCTCCCCGCAGGCACCTACGGCCCGTTTGACGGCATGCTGGCAACCCGCCTGCTGTTCCTGGTTCTGTTCATCGTTGCCCTTATCGCCTGGAACCTTCAGCGTCAGCTGCAGGAATCCGCCGACTGGGCCGAAAAGAACGCTTCCGCCACCGAGAAGCAATCCTTCGGCAAGATGATGGCAACCGCTTTGAAGAACCCCGTGAACGTGAAGACCATCATCTTCCTGGTTGCCGTGTACCTGACCTGGAACCTGGCTGCAGGCACCAACGGTCAGTTCATGCCGTACCTCTACGCTGCCGCAGGCAACATCGATGCAACCGGTCAGAGCCTCTTGGGCGTAGTTCAGTGGGTACTGGTTGCAGTCTGCTCGCTGGCAATCTTCAGCCGCTTCGGCGACATTGTCTCCCACCGCGTGCTGTTCGGTGCCTCTGCGCTGTTGGCGCTGCTGTCTTGGGTTGCTATTGCCGTATTCGGCCTTGCTATCCAGAGCGGCGACACCGAATCCATGGGCTGGGTTCTTTGGGTATACGTAATCTTGTGGGGCATTTCCGCCGGTTTCTCCGCTCAGTGCTTCTACGCTCTGTGGGGTACCGAGCTGTTCCCCACACAGTATCGCGGCGGCGCTCAGGGCATCATGTTCTTCTTGGTTCGTGGCGCTTTGGGCATTTGGTCGCTCGTGGGCGTTGGCGCCATCATGGGCGACATTTCCACGAACCCTGCCGGCTTCTTCCCCGCAGCTGTCATTATGTGCGTCGTTCTTCTTATTTCCCTGGTTGTGGGCGTTATCTGGTGTCCCAAGACCCAGGGCAAGACGCTCGACCAAATCACCGAAGAGCGCTACGGCAAGATCGAGTAGCTTTTCATCGCGGCATTGCCGCACATATTGCATAGCACACGAAATGGACGCCCTAGGGCGTCCATTTTTTATTGGCGCAACTATGGAGCATTAGGAATAGTAGGTTTTCCTTTTCTCTTGAGAATAAAGATACTTGCTCCGCTTTTTCCCAGTTCAATCACTTAAATACGAGGGAGGACATCACGAAGATCTCCGTTCGCAACCAAATTAAGTGCACCGTCAAAGAGGTCAAAGAAGGCGCCGTCAACGCCGTTGTGGCTATCTGCCGCGGCAACCACAACCCCATCAAAGCAGATACCACCATGGAATCGGTAAAGCAGCTGGAGCTTGCCGAAGGCAAAGAGTGCTATGCGGTAATCAAGGCCACCAATGTCATGTTCGCAACGAAAAGATCCCAAACATTTCCGCTCGCAATCAGATCGAGGGCACTGTTGTTGCCGTAAAGGATGGCGCCGTTAACGGCCATGTGGCCATCAAAGACGAAAGCGGCGTACGCAGTTCTGGCTCCATCACTAATGAAGCCATCGAGCAGCTGGGTCTCAAGGAAAGCGGCAGTCATCATCAAGTCAACCAACGTAATGGTTGCCGTAGACTAATCCCCAACACCGCATCATTCACCAGGAGAGCGCCCAAGGCGCCCTCCTGGTTTTACTATGCAGCAAGAGCGCTATGGCCAGGTTAAGCCACTCAGACCAGCAGTCTTCCGCGACCATGTCGGGAATCTTCGCGATCGGCTGCCCGCCGGAGCGGAGAGGCCCGCGCAACGCCGAGCGTTGGCAGGATCTTCGCCCCATGCATGATTCCAGGGACCTCGACGCAAAAAAGGGGCCTCCCTGGCAAGATTCGCGCGCTATGTATCCGAAATCGCCCGATTGCACCCCGAAACGGATACATGGGACGAAGATCCTGCCAGCTTCAGCGCGAAAAGCATGCATTTCGCGAAAACGCTGCCAGTGAGGCTCCTTTTTTCGTGCAATCGGTGAAAAGAGGATACATAGCGCGCGAATCTTGCCACAGCAGCCAAAGCAACCTCGAAGATAGACACAACGAATCAATAGGCAGACGGAACGCCAACCCAAAGAAAGATCCTGGAACAACAGCCAAATCGCCCAACACCAAGGCGACACTCATAAGACCATTGTTCTTGGCAGCCCGAAGCAACGCTCAAATCAACCTGTCACCAAGACGATTCCCGCAAGGGCACCAATCCTCGCAGCATGAAACAATTAGCAAGACAGCTCAGCACCAAGGATCCTTGGAGAAAAGCTGCTTGCGCAAGCTCATTCGACGCTCATCGATGTCGACATAGGCGATCCTGATACGCTTTCCCATGAGGCTTGCCGCAGAATGGGCAATGGCATCGAACTTCACGTTGTCGGCGACATGCGCGCGAGTAACGGCAAGAGCCTCAATCCCCGCAGCTTTGAGATTGTTGATGCGTGACGCATCCCGCTCCACCGCAAGTTCATTTACATGGAATTCGCGGCTATTGTATTCGATGGCAACGTTCTGTTCGGACCAATATAGATCGCAGTGGTATTCGCGATATGTGGTTCGCTTGCCTAGCCTTGCGGGGATCAGAACCTTAGCATTCATCTCCGGCATGCCTAATCCGTAACCGCCATAGCGGGCGGGCAGGCCCAGCAATAGCGCCAAACATGTTTCCATCGGCGATGCCGAACCGTCGCAGACATAACGAATAGCTGTTTTTGCTTTCCGAGGCACTTTGCCATGCATTTTGTCTATAAAGCGATTGATTGCCTCTGTGCTCGAAAGGGGCTGAGCAGGCCGAAATCCAATGGGGCTTGCAGGGTCTATTCGGTAAGTTCCGCATAGCTCAAATCCTAATTTGATTAGGTCGATCACGCTACATGACCGCGCAAGCTGCACAAAGCAAAATTCAGGATTGCTTAAATATACCCCGCTTTCAAAGGAGAGAAAGCAAGGCGCCCTATCGGGAAGTTTCCAAATATTGTTGTGAAACCGCTTGGATTGACTTCTTGTTTTTCCCGATAAGACAACGACCTCCAGCGGACGAGGGAGCGTTGCTAGAGATGAACTTTCTCTGAACGATTTCGGCAACGTCGGAACATCCTTGAGAGACGGCATAGCCCGCGCAGACCGAATGTCTTCGAAATCCTCGAGCGAGCGAAGCAACCTAATTGCACTTGAATGTCCGATAAAAAGCACCATGGGGAAATCTTATCGGCCGAACCTTAAATAGATGCGAAAGCAATCACAAATAAGCAATAGAGCCTGAGCAACGCCGAATGCACTCAACATCAGCCTTCGAACTGCCTTCTGTCTCCTGAACAACAAGAGATGAGGCGGTTCACATTCTTATCTACGGCTATAATTCCAAAGAGGCAGTTTGGGCAACCCCGCAACAACCTGGGCTTATAGAGCCCAACAAGCCATCCGAAAAAGGGGGGGCTTATCCATAGATGAACCCGACGCCAGCCAACGTTTCGACCGGTGCTCGCGTTTCGACTGGCACTCATTCCCACCCGGCGTCCATGCTCGCCTGGCCCCTATGTTCGCCTGGTGCTCATATTCCGCCTGGCGTCCGTTTAGCCCAGTGTCCCATTTCGCCTGGCGCTCGCGTTTCGACTGGCACCCATACCAGCACGATGCTCGTGTTTCACTCGACGACCATGTTCACCTGATGGCCATGTTTCGTCTAACGCTCATGCTCACCTGATACTCATGTTTCACCCGATACTCAAGGGAGATCGCAGCGACACATACCGTGCACGGACCTCGGGAACTACCCCATGGCAAGAATCGTACAGCATGCATGATTTCGAGGCTCCCGACGTGAAATAGAGCCTTTGCCGGCAAGATTCTTACGCTATGTATTCCGAATTCCCTAATTGCATCTGAAAATGCATACATGGAGCAAAAATCTTGCCATCGTTAAGTCGAAATGCATACATTTCGAACGGGTTTTGCCAGGAAAGCGGCAATCTGAATGCATTCAGCAAAAAGAGAATGCATACAACGCGATTCTTGCCAGTTAGAGTCCTAAAGCGGCTGCAATGCTCAGAGAACGAAGGGTTCGTGGGCGGCGCTTAGCACCCAAATAGCACCCACGGGACGAAATGAGCCCGTGAAAACAAAAAGCCACCGAGGTAAAAGCCTCGGTGACCTGCAGTTTCGATGGTGCGCCGTGAGGGATTCGAACCCCCGACGTACTGATTCGTAGTCAGTCCCTCTATCCAGCTGAGGTAACGGCGCGTTCCGCAACGAAAATTAGTATCCTCGTTTGCCCTGTCTTCGTCAACACTTTTCTTTAAATATGAAGGAATTATGGAAAGCAAACCCGTTTCACCTGATGAATAGCCCTTTTGCCGAAATGAGCTATAGCTCTAGCGGGCTAAATATAGTCCCTGAGCGCCTTCTGCTGGCAACTCGCCGGCCCTCCACGCACCATCCGCTTGCTTCCGGCGCAGCATCCTTCGACCCTCTACGCGCCACCTACCGATGGGCCACAAACCGTCTGCAACACACGGCGCAACATCTGGCGACCCCCCCCCCGCAAGCCATCTGCCGTCGTTCTGCACAGCACCTGGCGACCCCCTGCACAGCATCCGCCATCTCGCTGCGTGCCATCCTCTGGCCCCTGCGCCACATCCGCCGGCTCTCTGCATGCCATCTGCCCGCCAGTTCACCACGCGATACCCGCCAGCCCATCGCAAGCCATCCGCCATCGCACGGCACAGCATCCTTCGACCCCCGCGCGTCATCCGCTGGCACCCTGCAGGCATCTGCTGGCACGAACCGATGCCCTTAACGGCCCGCAGAACAAACCGTCGGCGCGAGCAGGAGCCCTAAATCCCCGCAAAAACACGTTCTGCGTAATTGTTGACTACCCTTTGCAGATAAAACCCGTTTTTTACTTTCTTTTCACCTCTATCGCATCCCCTGCGCACCGCATTCGCGTAAAATCAAGTTTGCTGCGTTTAGGGCGCTCTTGCCTTGCGCTGCCATTTACACATTTAGGAAAGGACATTACTTGAAGGTTCGAAAATCGAAACCTCACAGTAATTAGCCTTCGGCCTCTGCATTTCACACCCGTCATGTAGTGGTCGAAGGACGACTGCGACATGAACGGATTGCGCCTGTCAGTATTGCTGTGCGCTGCGCAGATCAACTGCCCGCACAACAACCCTGACACGCGGCGGCAATCCCAAGGGAGAATTGCATGCTCTATCTATCTCAAATGCTCGGCGAACCCGTCGTTGATGCAAATGGTGAAAAAATCGGTTCCATATCCGACCTGGCCATCCAAACCGGCGAAGTGTTCCCTCGCATCACCAGCCTGGCATTCCTGGGACCTGGTAAAACGCCTTTCATGATCTCTTGGCGTAAATACGTGGACAGCTTCGACGAAGACGAGGGCATTCGCCTGAAGGTCGACCGCACCGCCATCCGCTTCAGCTACCTTCAGCCTGCCGAAGTGCTCCTTGCGCGCGACCTGCTCGATAGGCAAATCGTAGACACGCAGGGCATGAAGGTTGTGCGCGTAAACGACTTGAAGCTCTCTGTTTCCGGAACGCAGCTGCGCCTTCTTGGTGCAGAAGTGGGCATTCGCGGCGTTCTGCGCGGCTTGGCTCCGTGGGTGGAAAAAGCCGCCTGCGGCATCGCCAAGGCGTTCGGCAAGAGCATCGACGAGCGCATCATCGCGTGGAACTACATGGAACTGCTCGACCGCGACCTTTCCAAGGTTCAGCTCTCCGTCAGCCACACGCGCTTGGAAGAGCTGCACCCTGCCGACGTGGCAGACATCCTGGAGCAGCTCGATCCGAAGCAGCGCGCCAACGTGTTCCAGCACTTAGATGACGCACAGGCCGGCGACGCCATTTCAGAAATGGAAGACGAATTTCAGGCCGACATCATCGAGGGCCTGGACGAAAAGCGCGCATCCCGTCTGCTGCGCGACATGGACCCTGACGACGCCGCAGACATCGTAGGCGACTTGCCCTACGAAAAAGCCGAAACACTGCTTCGCCTGATGGGCGTTGATAATGCCGCAGAAATTCGCAAGCTGCTGGGATACAAGGAAGACACCGCTGGCGGCCTGATGACCACGCAGTTCGTGGCGATGCACACCTCCGACACCGTGCAGGAAACCACTGAAGTTCTTCGCGGCTTGGACGAAGACCACCCCACGGTGAACTACGTGTACGTGCTGGACGAATACGACAAGCTCGTAGGCGTGCTTTCGCTCCGCACCCTGGTGCTCGCAAAAGACAACACCCCGCTTTCCGACATCATGTTCGATGAGCTCATCACTTCGTTGCCCGAAGAGCCAGAAGATGAAGTTGCAGCCGATATCTCCAAGTACGACCTAATGGCCATGCCTGTCGTCGACGAAAACGGGCAGATGCTGGGCATCGTCACCGTCGACGACGCAATGGAGGTCATCGAAGACAACGTGGAGGAAGGCCGCACGCGCTGGGCCTGGGGACAGTTCGCCATCACGCTTGCCGTGTTCATCGTACTGATGATCCCCTATACCTTCTTTGTCCTCCGCATGTTCGGACACAACTAGGATCGAGGCTTTTACATGACACTTAAGGAAAGCACAGCGCAGGACACTGCCCTGGCAGCCAAGGCTTCCCCGCAAGTTCCTGATCAGGGTGGCGACAATGACGGCAAGAAGCAGCACTCGAAGGCATTCCTGGTGCTGGCCGCCATGGGCCCTGGCATCGTAACCGCTATGGCGGGCAACGACGCTGGCGGCATTTCAACCTATTCCACCGTAGGCGCCAAATTCGGCTACATGACGTTGTGGATCATTCCTGTTATGTGCGTTCTGCTTATCGTGGTGCAAACCACCGCAACACGCATGGGCGTTGTTACCGGCAAGGGCTTTTCAGCGCTGATCCGCGAGAGCTTTGGCATCCGCCTTACGGCACTTGCCATGTTGGCGCTGCTTATCGGCAACGTTGCCACCACCTTTTCAGAATTCGCAGGCGTAGCTTCCGGTATGGAAATATTCGGAGTGCCACGATGGATATCAGTCCCCGTTGCCGCGGCAGCCGTTTGGGGCCTTATCGTGGGAGGCAGCTACAAACGCGTGCAGAACATCTTCCTAGTGCTTTCATGCGTATTCGCCACCTACATCGTTGCGGCGTTTTTAGCACAACCCGATTGGAACGAAACCTTCCAGCACACCCTGGTGCCAGCAGCAAGTTCGGATTTGGGCTTCCTTTCGCTTACCGTCGCAATGGTTGGCACCACTATCGCCCCTTGGATGATGTTCTTCGCCCAGAGCAACGTGGTCGAAAAGGGCGTGCGCGTACGCGATCTTCCCTATCAGCGTATCGATGCAGTAACTGGTGCTGTGGTGGGCTGTATCGTAGCATGGTTCATCATCGTAACCACTGGCACCGTGCTGTTCCCGCAGGGCATCGAAGTAGAAAGCGCCGAAGCGGCTGCAGCCGCGCTCGAACCTTTCGCGGGCCAATACGCTAAAGCACTGTTCGCCATCGGCCTGGTAGCCGCCAGTTTGCTGGCCGCATGCGTTCTGCCCCTTACCACCGCTTTCGTTATCTGCGAAGCATTCGGCTGGGAAGCAGGCGTTTCGTTCACCTGGAAAGAAGCGCCCCTCTTCAAGGGCATCTTTACGTTTGTCATCGTCGTTTCGGCTGTGGTTATTCTTGTTCCCAACATCGACTTGATGGGAATCATGCTCACTGCGCAGTTTGTAAACGGCGTCATTTTGCCTGTATTGCTGGTGTTCATGGCCATCATCTGCACCGACAAACACGTTATGGGCAAATACGCAGTGGGCAAATTCACCCGCGTTATTCTATGCTTCACCATTGTGGTGGTGGGCATTCTTTCCGCCATTTGCTTGGTTATGCAGATACTGGGAATCGGCTGATTCGGCGCTGACGTCGTGGCTCATAGGGAGCACGCGGCAACGGCAACGGGGGCAGCATGCTGCGCAGCTGGCGTCATTACCGCTCTTGAGCACTTAGTCAAACCAACCACTAGTTAGCCCCGCAAACGCGATGGGAGCCCCAGGGCACGCCCTGACGCTTCAGCCGATACCGCTAGTAGTCAGCACCCTCCAAGCCCGCTTTGCGCCCCCTCGGAAAAGCCCCATGGAGCCAAAGCCCAAAGCACATCTTTTCACGTTTGCCGTTATGGCATTGTTCGTCTTCGTGTTCTTGGGCAGCGAATATCACTTCGACATCGCTTATGGCGAGCTCGCCGGCCCCGATTCGGTAGTCGGCGCACAAGCATCCATCCTTGCCACAAGCGCCATAGGGCTTGTGGGCTATTCATTGGTGAATCGAACGGCAGCCGCAAGGCATCGAAGCATTCTTGCCGGCGTGCTGGGAACCGTTTCCGCCTTGCTCCTTGTCGCAACCCAGCTAACGCAAAACGCCAACGCCTTGCTGTCGCTGGGATGCTTGTTGTTCTTGATTTTGGGTATGTTGGGAAACGCCACCTACTTTTCCGTTGCGCAAACCCACTATGCCAGCAACTCCCTTTCCCGTCTGGTGGGCACCTCTTATGCCGCAGGATTGCTCGCTCAGTTCCTGCTTCATTCTTTGGCGCCAAACAGCGTTATCGAAGCCGCGATTATCGGCGCTTCGATCATCGCACTTGGCTTCGCTCTTGCAGCGCGCCGCAACGTGCTGCACGTAGTCCCCGTCAGAAGCACACTTCCCGAAAAAGACCAGCGAACCGCCAACGAACGCGATGCCCTCAAGGAAGCAATCCTGCTGCTCGCCTGCGTCTCCCTAATTGCCTGCGTTTTCAGCACGCTCGACAACGTGGTTACCCTGGCAAACGCGCAAGGCATGTTCGACCTTTCAACCTGGCCTCGCCTGCTTCTTGCCGTCAGCGGCATTGCGGCTGGCTTTATCTTCGACCTCACTAAGCATCGCTATTCCACTGTTACCATACTGTGTGTAGCCATGTTTTCCCTGGTTTCCGCCCTTGCCATCCAAACCGGCTCCGAAGTTCTTCTGGGTTTGGTAATTTTTTACCTTTCATCGGGCTTTTTCGTGGTCTTTTTCACCTCGTCGTTTTTGCGCATTGCAATGCGCTGTGCAAACCCATCGCTTTGGGCGGGCATGGGACGCGCCGCCAACAACGCCTGCGCCGCACTTGTAGCCATGCCTTCCATGGCCTTGATCTTGTCGGGCGACATCATGCTTATCTCGTCGATAACCATTGCGCTAGCCATGGTTACCCTCCTTGTTGCCCACGCGCTCGAAAACGTGCGTCGCACCGCGCGGCATAAGGCCGAGATCGAAGCCATAAAGCTGGCGGAGCTCACCGCCGCGCAAGCGCAAACCGCCAAGCCCCAAGAAGAACCGGAAGCCAAAGCTCCCGCCGATAAAAGCGCTCCCGAAAAGCACCTTGCGGCATTCTCGGAGCGATATAGCCTTACCCCACGCGAACGCGACGTTCTTTCCGCAGTATGCTCAAGCGAAGAAACGCTCCAGTGCATCGCCGATGACATGGGAATATCCCTTCGCGCGTTGCAAAAGCACTTGACCTCCATATACCGCAAATCAGACACACAATCCCGCGCAGGGCTCTGCTCCGCCGCACTCACCGAGCCCCTTGAGCACTAGCGAGCGCAAGCTTCATTCGAGGGAACACCTCGGCCGCCGCCTTTCCTTTTGCGGCTTTTGCCAACACGTTTCCCTATTGCGCCCACCAGGCGTACACTCACCAGCGCGTTTCCCCTATCGCGCCCACCAGGCGTACAATGCCCGGTATGAGCACCAATAGCAAACATACCCCCACGCCCAACAACGAAACCCCCGAGGAAATCCGCAGCCGCCTAAGGGCCCAAGCAAAGAAAGCGCGCTCCGCTCTTGCGCCCGAAACGCGTGCGAGCAAGAGCAAGCAGATCTGCGCGAAGCTAACCCAACACCTTGATGCCTTGATAGCTGAGACGCCTCAGGGCAAACCCGTTGTCGGCGTATACTCCGCATTCCCATGGGAAGTTGACCTGGGCATCTTCATCGACTATGTCTACCTGCGAGGCTGCACTGTTGCCTTTCCCTGCATGATGCCCGATGCCCATGGCATTCCCGACGCTCCTGGGCGCGGGATGCGCAAACCCGGGTCGGGCCCCAACGCCCAGCATGTCACTCAGCAAACTATGGAAATGCGCTCGGTTAGCGCCGAGGCATTCTGCAGCAACAGCGTGCCGTTTCTGAATGATCCGCTAAAGGAATATCGCCACAACAGCCCCGAACTTACCCCCATGCCCTACCTTGCCGCCGACGAGTTCGCCTTCATTGTGGTTCCCGCTGTGGGGTTCGATGCGCACGGCAACCGCCTAGGATACGGGGCAGGCAACTACGACCGCTACCTTTGCCAACTTACTGATGCATGCCATGTTGTCGGCGTCGCCTTTACCGAACAGGAGGTTTCCCCCATCCCCGCAGAAGACCACGACATCCCCCTTCCCTTCGTTACCGCTTAGGGGAAAGCTTCGCTTCAGGGTGGCTCAGGGCGGGTGGCAAAAAAATGCCGGGAGCATCAGCCGAGAGCAGCGATGGAGGCAAACCCCCACTCGCGCTCGTGTTGTTTCATTTCCCTTACATACGCCCTCACCTGCAGCAAAGCGCACTACAATGAAGAAAACGCCAACATAGAGGGGTTACCATGAACACGAAAACCGAACGGAACTGGCAGCTTATTGTTGCCGGCATACTGTTTATCATCTTTGGCTTGGTATGCGCATTCTTCCCAGGTCTCACCCTTGCATCCATCGCCTTTATCGTTGGCGCCGCCTTTGTGGTTTCTGGCGTAGTCAATATCGCAACGTTCATTCGCGACCACGAGCTTCTGGGCTTTTCTGGGTGGATTCTTGCCTACGGCATCCTTGACGTGCTCATTGGCGCCATGTTCGTGATTCACCCCTTCGCCTTTGCGGCAGTCCTGCCTTGGGTTATCGGCGCGTTCGTTCTGATTTTCGGCATATATGAAGTCGTAACTACCTTTATGGTTAAGCGTGCGGGCCTCCCCCTTTGGGGCTGGATGCTGTTCTCGGGCGTCATTTCTATCGTTATCGGATTCATGTTCTTCTCTATGCCCGAAATGCTCGCGCTATTCATTGCGCTGTTCGCGCTCCTCCGAGGTGTGGATCTTATCGTTGTGGGAGCAAACGCAGGAAAGTACTTCCAGTAACCGCCTGCCTTAACACGCCGCCCACCCGTTACGCCTTCCTTCACTCATAAATGCAACACCGCGGTAACGAAGCTAGCCTATAATCGGCACAGTTGAAAAAGCGCATGCAAGGCTGCGCTGGAAATGCATCATGTGCGGCTTCGCTAGCCGCCGCCTTCCCAGCGCAGCATCGCCTGCGCCCTATTTGCAGTAAGGAGACTGTACATGGAAGGCTTTGAGCTTCTTTCCACCGGTGCTTGGTCCATCCTGCCGCCGCTTCTGGCGCTGGGCCTTGCCCTTATTACCAAGGAGGTGTATTCCTCCCTGCTGGTTGGCGTGTTCTCAGGCCTGATCATTTACGAGTTTTGCCTTGAAGGCGTCGGTTTCGACCAGCTCATCACCGCGTTTACGCTCATCCCCCAGGTTATGGCGGAACAAATCTCATCGAATGCGGCGCTTATCTTGTTCTTGGCGTTACTGGGCGCATTAGTCGTCATCATCGCCATTGCTGGCGGTTCGCGTGCATACGCTGAATGGGCCGCGAAGCACATCAAGAGCGCGCGCATGGCAACCGTCATGACAGCTCTTTTGGGCATCGTGGTATTCGTTGACGACTACTTCAACTGCCTCACCGTTGGTGCCGTCATGCGCCCCGTAACCGACAAGTTCCGCATCAGCCACGAAAAGCTGGCGTGGATCATCGACTCCACCGCAGCACCGGTATGCATCATTGCCCCTGTTTCCTCGTGGGCGGTTGCCATGGGCGGCTACATGGGCGAAAACGGCTTCAACACGTTCGTTGCTTCCATTCCGTACAACCTCTACGCGCTGGTCACCATCGTGTTCGTGTTTGCTATGTGCGGTTTCGGCAAAGACTTCTTCAGCATGGGCAAGGCTCAGCGCGACTGCGACGCTCATACCTACAGCCCCATTCCTCCCCATGCCTCCGCTCTGGAAACGGTATCCAAGGCAGGTGTCCCCAACAATCCCGAAGCCGTCGAAACCGTTATCACCGAGCAGTCCGACTTGGAGGGCGCCACGAAAGCGGTCGAGCAGTTCAAGGGTCTGGACGTTTCCCCCAATGGCAAGGTATTCGACCTGGTTATCCCCATCGTGGTGCTTATCGTGTTCTCCATCACGGGCATGCTGTATGTTGGCGGCTTCTTTGAGGGCGTAGACTTCGCAACCGCCGTTGGTGAAAACCCCATCGGGGGATTGTGCATCGGTGCCGCCGTGGCATTGGTTGTTGCTGCATGTATGTTCCTGCCCCGTAAGCTCACCACGCTGGTTGGCTTCACTGAAGGCGCTTCCGAAGGCGTTCGCTCTATGGTGGGCGCTATCATGATCCTTGTTTTGGCATGGAGCCTGGGCGGCGCATGCCGCTACATGTTGGGTACGGGCGAATTCGTTTCCAACTTCCTTACTACTATGGGCTTTGAGCTTTCGTTCTTGCCTGCCGTCATCTTCGTGGTTTCCGGCTTCATCGGATTCGCCATGGGCACCTCCTGGGGCACCGCTGCCTTAATCCTGCCCATCGTTTTGGGCGTGTTCCCCGAAAGCGACCCGCTGTTCCTGGTCACCATCGGCGCAACGCTTGCTGGCGCAGTATACGGCGACCACATCTCGCCCATTTCCGACACCACCATTCTTTCTTCTGCTGGTGCGGAATGTAACCACCTGCGCCACGTGGCTACCCAGCTGCCCTACGCTTCTCTGGTTGCCATCATCTGCTTGTTTGGATATCTGGTTGCCGGCTTCACCGGTTCGCCTTGGCCTTCGCTTATCGGCGGCATCGCTGTTGCCATCATTATCGTTATTGCGACGCGCGTGTTCGGTAGCAAAGAAGCTGCATAGGCGTATCGCATCTCGGATCTTGGGGCTGAGCAACGGGTACTTTGTGCGCCTTCAGCTCTAAGAGCGATAGGCGGCGCATCGCACCCACGGCGCCAAAAGCGGCCGAGAGAATCGCATCAAAGCGATCATGAAGGAGTCCTTCGGGGCTCCTTCTTTTTTGCCCAGGCAATCGCAGGGCTCAAGTATGTGAACCCGCCGTTCGAAACCTCGGATAATGCGCCCAAGCAAAACATGCAGGCACTCATCGCGCGCAGAGGACGGACCCCATAGATCGCCCGCAAGGCACCCATCGCGCAAAAGGGAACGAAGCCCAACAGCCATTGCGGCGCTCCAGCGCTCAAACCGGCGCATACACGTCATCCGCAGAAGCATCGGAAGCAATAGACACATCTTGCCCAACAACGACAATGGCATTTCGAAGAAAAGCGGCAAACAAAAAGGCCCCGAGGGGCCTTTTTGTTGTTGTGCTTGCAGATACGACCAGCAAGAAACGCTTAGCGCTCTTCGATAGGCTTGTATTCGCGAGCCTTCACGCCCGTTTTGTATGCAGGGCGGATAATGCGCTTGCCGCTTACCAATTCCTCGAAGCGGTGGGCAGCCCAACCAGCCATGCGAGAGCAGGCAAACAGCGGAGTGATCATATCCTGCGGAATACCCATCATGGAGTACACGAATCCAGAATACATATCGACGTTTGCGCACATATCCTTCTTGGTGCCCTTTTCCTGCAGGATAACTTCAGGGCTCAGGCGCTCGATAAGCTTGAGTAAATTCAGCTCCGCCTCAAACTCGGTACCCTTGGCAAGCCTTGTTGCAAAATCTTTGCAGATAACTGCGCGCGGGTCGGAAAGCGTGTATACCGCATGACCCATGCCGTAGATCAAGCCAGTATGATCGCATGCCTGCTTGTTCACGATCTTGGCAATATAAGAAGCTACTTCGTCTTCGTCTTCCCAATTCTTAACGTTTTCCTTGATTTCCTTCTGCATGGCGAGAACCTTATGGTTTGCACCACCATGCTTGCTGCCCTTCAAAGAACCGATAGCAGCCGCATAAGCAGCATACGGATCGGTGTCGGCAGAGGAAAGAACACGACAAGTGAAGGTGGAGTTGTTGCCGCCACCATGCTCAGCGTGCAGAGACATCATGATGTCGAGCATGCGTGCTTCTTCAGGGGTGAACTCGCGGTTGGGACGCAGCATGGAAAGGATGGTTTCAGAAGTGGACTGCCCCGGAATGAAGCGATGCATGATCATCGACTCATTGTAGAACGCAGCACGCTTGGCATAGTGAGCCAGCACCATGATGCGCGGCAAACGAGAGATAAGCGAAATTGCCGTGCTGATCTCGTGTTCGAAGGAGCGATCTTCCGCCTTTGGATCGTCGGCATACAGCATGAGCACCGAACGCTGCAAGAGGTTCATGATATTACGGGAAGGCGTGCTCATGATCTTCGAAGCAGTGAAGCCATCCGGCAGATTGCGCTGAGCATCAAGCGCCTCAACAAGCACATCGAGCTGGTTTGATGTGGGAAGTTCCCCCATAAGCAGCAGATACACGATTTCCTCAAAGCCGCGGCGCTTGGTGGCGTCGCCGCCAACAAGATCGTAGATGCTGTAACCACGGAAGGTGAGCTTGCCTTCGTCGGGAACCTTATCGCCTTCATTCGTCAGATAACCGTGCACGTTAGAAATATTCGTAACGCCCGCGATTACGCCAGAACCATCGCTGTTGCGCAAGCCGCGCTTTACGGGGTAACGCTCGTACAATTCCGGATCGACGGCATTGACCTTTGCGATGTTGTCGTACAGGGAAAGCTTATGGTCTTCCATGGATATTCCTTTCAACTACGAGATTAGATAGTACACCCCGTTTACGCATCAAAATGCGCTCTTTGGCGAACGATAACAAACTGGAAACAAACGGATTCTGTTATGCAACAAAAAATCTTTGTGTGATTAGTTCTAAAACAACGGGAGTCGAAAAGCAATAGACACGCCCCTGTGGGCCCACTTCTCCATTTTATTCCAGCAGAGGCACGCTCTGATATTCAAAGCAGCTACAGATTCGATAGCCGACAGCGCACCGCGTCGAGCATTTGTTGATGCGGGATACGACCCGCATTTCGTCTTCGCCTAGGGGACGCCAGGCGGCACATGCCTTTTCGGCTCCGAAGGGATATCGAGCAGCGCATGCCTTTGCGACTTCAGGGAAACGCCAAGTGCCGCACGCCTCTACGAATTCAGAGAAGCACCAAATTGCGTACGCCTTTGCACTAACAAAAATCCTGGCAAACACCCCTACGGTTCCAGAAACAACCCAGGCAGCATGTGCCTTTACGGCTCCGAGGGGGCACCGGGCAGCGCACTCCTTTACGGCTCTGGGGAAAGTCAGGCAGCGTACGCCTTTGCAATGCCGAAAAAAAATATCGGAAGCAAAACCTGCACCCCATGCCGTAATCAGGCTATTTGCCGGTAAACCCTTACGACTATAGTTATCCGCAATAGCTTGAATGCATCAATATAGAAGCGCAATGATAGAATCCAAGCAAGGATTGATACGTTTTTTAGCAGGAAAACGAGCCCGGCCATCGGATCGCCTTCGGCAACCCGCCGAGGTGCTGCCCTGGCGCCCGTTATTCGAGGAGAGAGAAGCCACCATGACGCAAGACATCAATGGCGCAACGCGTCTTATTTGCCTGTTCGGCGACCCTGTCGCACACAGCAAATCGCCCCACCTTCACAACCGAGCATTCGAACGCGCCGGCCTGAATTACGCTTATATGGCCTTCCGCGTTCCCGGCGAAGATATGAAGCAGGCAACCGACGCAATTCGCCTTCTGAATATGCGCGGCTGCAACCTTACCATGCCGAACAAGATTGCGGTTATCCCGTTCCTGGACAAGCTTGATCCTATTGCCGAAATGGTAGGCGCCGTCAACACCATCGTCAACGAAGACGGCGTTCTCACCGGGTACAGCACCGATGGCTACGGCTTCATGAAGTCATTCGAAGAGCACGGCGTCGATGCCAAAGGAAAGAAAATGGTCCTGATGGGCATGGGTGGCGCCGGTACCCCCATCGCCGCGCAGACAGCACTCGACGGCGTAGGCGAAATCGTGGTATTCAGCCCTAGCACGGGCAAATCATGGGACCGCGTTGCTGAAGAAGTTGCCCTTGTTGCCGAGAAAACCGGCTGCAAAATCAGCCGTCACGATGCAAACGATTTGGACGACTTGCGTGCGCAGCTGGCCGACGCCGACCTTCTGGCAAACGCCACCCCCATCGGCATGGGCAAGCTCGAAGGACAGTCTCCCATCCCCGACGCATCGTTCTTGCACCCAGGCTTGGTAATCCAAGACGCTATTTACCAGCCAGCAGAAACCGCATTGTTGAAAATGGGCAAAGAGGCTGGCTGCACCACCATCAACGGCGAAGGAATGCTGTTCTTCCAGGGCGCCCGCGCCTTCGAGATCTGGACGGGCGTAGATTTCCCGCTCTCACCAGACGAAATGTAACAGAGCAAACAGCGCTACAATTAAACGGCGGCGTGCAATGGGGATTGCGCGACCGCCGTTTTCTTATATTCAGGGGGCTTGGGCTTTTCCGTCCAAGCAAAAAATGAAACTACCAGGAGGGACCATGGACTGGCAGGATGAATACGAGCGCAAGAAAATAACCGTAAACCAGGTATTCGAGCAACATCTAACCGGCAACCAGAAAATTTACACGGGCGGCCTTCACGTACCCACCGCCATCATCAATGCGCTTATCGACAGGGTTGCAAAGGGCGCCCTTACCGGCATTGATCTCTACGGCAACTGGATGAACGGCAACATCACCTTCACGGGGCTCGATGTAACCCCCGAACAGTTCCGCTACCACACCTACTTCGCCGGCCCCAACGAACGAACCGGCTTTGCTAACGGCTCAAAGTGCGTTGCGCACATTCCCGTTCATTTCTCGGACACCAATCGCATGCTGGAAGAAGTTGGGCTCGATTACGCCGTAGTCCAAATGACGCCGCCCGACGCTCAAGGCAACTGCAACATTGGACCCCTGGGATTCGAACAGGGCGCATTGCGCGGCGCAAAGCACATCATTGCGCAGATCAACCCACGTCTTCCCCGTGTGTTCGGCGACTCCCACAACTACCACGTAAGCGCCATCGATGCCTTTGTGCTGCAAGAAGAGCTGCTCGAAGATGTCCAGGTACCCGCACCTACGCCCGAAGAAGCAAAGGTTGCGGAGTTCATCGTCGACCGCGTAAACGATGGCGACACCATTCAGCTGGGCATTGGCGGCATCATCAACGCTATCGCCGCCGGTTTGGAAAGCAAACAGCACCTGGGGTGCTTCACCGAAATGTTCTCGGACGCTTTTGTTGAACTTCAGCAAAAAGGCGTCATCGACAACTCGCGAAAGAACTTCATGCCGGGCGTTTCAGTTGCAGGGTATTCGACTGGCACACAGCGCCTGTACGATTTCATTCATGAAAACCCCAGCATGTACTACACATCCTACGAAACGGTGTGCAATCCCGCCCTTATCGCGAAGAACGACAACCTGGTTTCAGTGAACACCGCCGTAAGCATCGACCTTACCGGTCAAGTGTGCGCTGAGAGCATCGGTGCACGCCAGTACTCTGCAAGCGGCGGGCAGTTCGACTTCGTACGAGGCGTGAAAAACTCAAAGGGCGGTCGTGGCTTTATCGCCGTAACGAGCGTGGCGCACACTAAGAACGGTCCTGTTTCGAAGATCGTGCCCACCTTGGCGCCAGGCAGCGCCATAACCAGTCTGCGTAACGATATACATTTTATTGCGACCGAATACGGTGTCGTCGATCTGCGCTGGGCCGACATCCCCACCCGCGCACAGCGCCTTATCAGCATCGCCCATCCCGATTTCCGCGACGAGCTTACTTACGAAGCAAAGAAGCTCGGCTTCCTGTACTAGCAGCGCCCTCTGAGCGCAATTCGCGAACCGCAGATTCGTCCAACCAACTCGCAAAATAAAAAAGGGCCACCCCGATGCCAATGGGAACGCCCCTGTTTCCCACTTCGAAGAAACAGGGGCGTTCAATACAGCGTCAGGGTTGCCCTTCGCAGTTCACTATTTTTTCACGCGGCAGACCTCTTGAATCGGCTGCTGCGTACAGGGTAGCGCTCTTTTCGCGGCACTTTCCTACTGCGCGGTTTCGCGCTTGCGGCTTTCCGGCTGCAAGATCAGCACAGCAGCAACAGCGGCAACAACTGCGAACAGAGCGCCCACTGGGCCCGCCCATACAAAACCGGGGCCTGAAGCTACCACGCCGCCAAGGAACGATCCTGCAGCGATTCCCAAGTCGGAAGAAGTGGGCATAACGGCAGACGCAAGGGTAAGCGCCTTCGGATAATCCTTAGCTGAGGTTTGCAGCAGAAAAGTTTGCAGCGGAGAATTCATGTGGTAGATGAACACGCCCGTGAGCACCACGTTAATCACAGCAAGCGCGGTATTGCCCGAAGCAAGGCTGGGGCCAAGCAGCAGAAGCACAAGGGCCTGCAAGGCGAACATGAGGGGCATTTTCGCCAAGCCATAATGCTGAGCGATGGAGCCGCTGCCAAGATTGGAAACGATGGTTGCGGCTCCGTAGAAGAACAGCACGATACTTACCATCCACACCGAAAGGCCCACGCCATCTTCCAAGATTGGCGTTACGTACACGTAGAACACGTACGTTGCCGCCATGCCGAATCCCTTCATGATGAGCACCAAGATGATGCGACGATCCTTCAGGATCACCAGCTGATCGCGCACACGGGAAGAAACATCGGTAGAACCGGAACGCGGCATAGAGACAAGCAGCAGCACCGTAACAACGAGCGCTACAGCTTCTACCGCTATAAACGCAGCTTTGATGCCAAACGCATCGGCAAGCAGCGTGCCAACAGGCGTGCCTAAAACGCTGGCAACAGAAAAGCCCGCGTAAACGAACGAGATAATGCGAGCCGATTTTTCTCGAGGAATAATGTCGTTGATAAATGTCATTACCGTAGACAACAGCACACCCGAAACCACGGCAGTAAGCACGCGGGCAACCAGCAGCGTTTCATACGTGGGAGCCACGATGGCCAGAAGGTTGCCCACGTTGAATACTGCAAGGAACGTCACGAACAGGGGGAACCTGCGAAAACGCCCGGTGGAAAGCACGATAATCGGCGTCGACACCGCATAGGAAATAGCGAAGAAGCCCACCAGGTTGCCTGCAGAAGCAAGGGAGATACCGTATTCCTCAGCGATATCGGGCGTGATACCGATAACGATGAACTCTGCAAAACCCAAGGCAAAACCCACGATAACCAATGCAACCGTTGCAAGTTTTGTGCGCGCTGAACCCTCTGCCACGAAAGCCATCCTTCTTCACGAGCGGCCGCACAAGCGCAGCCGCTACTTAAATAATGTTAAACCAAGCATGCCTATTTTGATTCTTTCCAACAGTATCAAAGTCCAGCAAAAGGAACAGCAAGAAACGTAAACCTCCAAAAGCGCTGCCGCGAAGAAAGAGAGGGTACAGGACAGGTGCCGTTTTCTCAGAGCAAAAAAGCCCGGCGCTTTGCAACTTTTTGCCTATATTTTGAAGCCGAAGAAATAATATCTGCCCCGTATTCCCGCTTTTTCGGGAGAGCTATTCGGGTCAGGAGAAACAAAAAGGCCAGCCGCATAAGCGACTGACCTGCAAATTCGATGGAGCCAACGGCCGGACTCGAACCGGCGACCCACGCATTACGAATGCGTTGCTCTACCAACTGAGCCACGTTGGCACTCCCGACGCTAAAAACAAGCGCCAGAGAATTATACGCAACGATCTATTTTTCCGCAAGAGTCAAAATGCCCACTCCCGCAGATTTGCCACCCGCTTACGCTCTTACCGCGGTTTTTGTAACAACGCTGCTCCCGTTTGTGCCTTATTTCTGGTTAGATAGACTAAGCGTAACAGGACCTCGACATTTGGCGCATACTGTCTCGCGCCGAGCAGAACAAGAGAGCATACCCCTTTCGGGTTTGCCGCAAAACGCAAAATCACAGCTGGAAGGAGGCGCGATGATCACTACCACATGCGATGAAACATCGGATCGTCCCCTGGTCATCATCACGTACGCCTCTGTTGGCTCAGGCCATCGCAGCGCCGCACAGGCAACCGCTCAGGCTCTTGAAGATCTTTGCGGCAAGCATCCTGCCCTGCCGGAAAATACCGAAATCGCCGTGTTGGACATCCTCGATTACGGCTACATAAAATTCGACGGCGACAAAACCGCCAACGTGACCGTTTCCTTTAACTGGCTCTACGACATCACCTGGCATCGCACCTTTACGGGACGCCTGCTATGGGGTGGCGGTTCGGCATGGTCGCCATTCATGTTCTCGCCATTCACCAAAATCGTTCGAAAGCGCAAGCCCATCGCCATCCTGGCAACACACATCGTTGCCGCCAACGCATCGGTTGCCGCGAAGATGGTTACCGGGCAAACCTTCCCCGTAACCTGCATTCCAACCGACTACGGCGCAGAAGGCCTGTGGCCGCACCTTGATTGCGACCTGTTCTGCGCCGCCGACGAAACCATGGTGAAGGAACTCACGCCGCGCAAGGTGCCTGAAAGCCACATCAAGGTCACAGGCATTCCGGTGCGAAAGGGATTTACCGACCCCATCGATCGGGCAGAAGTGCTGAAGCAATTCGGCCTTCCGCAAGACAAAATGATCGTAATGGTGATGGCAGGCGCTCGTCATTCGCAGCCTTATATCCCATTCCGCGAAATCGTGAACAAAGTCGTGCCGCTTCTTTCCGAATTCCCCAACATGCACTTCGCTTTCCTGGCTGGCGCCGACGAAGAGTACGCCAATGGGCTGAAAGGGTTTTTCGCAGAACGGAACATTGCAAATGTTTCCGTCTTCAACTATATCGAGCGTATTCCGCAGCTGATGGAAGCGAGCGACATGATCGTGGCAAAATCAGGCGGCTTGGCCACTACCGAGTGCCTGTGCGCACGCTTGCCCTTGGTTTTGGTGGGCAAGTCGTACGGCCAGGAGCGCGCCAACACCTATACGGTCACCAAAGCTGGCGCTGCCGTTACTGCCGAAACAGCAGAAGAACTGGTTGAGCGCCTGCAGCAAATCCATGAAAACCCCGCCCAGCTTCAAACCATGCTCAGCGGAGGAGAATCGCTGCGCCGCCCGAACGCCGCACACGATGCCGCTGTGGCTACGCTCGATTTGGTGGGAACGCTTGGCACGCCCAAGAAGCACCTGCTGAAATTCTATTGGGGCAACAAGCCCTACCGTGTTCGTTAGGGTTATTCCGAGGGCTTGCGCAGCAAGTGCCTTATGCGAACCTTGTCGCATTCGTTAGCCCGCTTCGCCACCAAAACGCGGCCTCCGCTGCAACAACAGTGGCCCTCCATGCTTGCTCGAACTACTTCCCAAACAATCCGCCAAAAAGGCCCTTCTTTTGAACTTCTTCGGAGGTTACCTGCTGCACCTCGTAGCCAGTTGCGCCGATCACACGACGGAGATCGCCTTCGTCAAGAGGAGCTTCCGATTCAATCACGGTGCGCCCCTTGCCATGCGAGGAGGACACCTTTTTAACCTTGAAGTTATTACGCACGGCATCATTGACGTGCGATTCACACATGCCGCACATCATGCCATCGATATCGACTATGGTCCTGAACATCTGGAGCCTCCCCTTGAAAGTTCGCCTTATCTAACAAACACAGGGTACACCCAGACGGCGCTGCGGCGTCGACAAATGCCGCAAAAAGCTACTCAGCCCCACGCTTTCCCGCGAACTGCATACGGTAATAGCGATCGTAGATGCCGCCTTGAGCCCGCAGCTCTTCGTGCGTACCCACTTCGACCACGCGTCCCTCGTCTACCACAGCGATGAAATCGGCGTTGCGAATGGTGGAAAGACGATGCGCAATTACCAAGGTGGTGCGGTTTTCGCTCAGCCGCTCGAGCGATGCCTGAACGCGCTCTTCGCTTTCGTTGTCCAGAGCGCTGGTTGCTTCGTCCAGCACTAGGATATGAGGATCGCGCAGGAACACACGCGCAATGGCGATGCGCTGCTTCTGCCCACCCGAAAGGCGGGTGCCGCGCTCGCCCACAAACGTGTCGTAGCCATCTTCCAAGCCAGCAATAAACTCGTGAATGTTCGCCTGACGCGCAGCCCATTCAACCCGTTCCTGGGAAGCGGACGGGTCGCCATACAAGATGTTCTCGCGAATAGAGCCCTCGAACAGATACACATCCTGTTGCACGATGCCCACCTGCGCACGAAGCGACTCCAACGTGGCATCGCGCACATCAATGCCGTCGATTTTCACGGAACCAGACGACACATCGTAGAAGCGCGGTAGCAACGAGCACGTGGTTGTTTTTCCGCCGCCCGAAGGACCGACCAACGCAACGGTAGATCCCGCGGGCACCTCAAGGGTCAAGCCACGCAGCACCTCCTTGCCGTCAACATACGAGAAACGAACGTCCGAATAGCTGATGCTCGGAGCAATTCCTTCGTCAACCACAGCACCAAGATCAATGGCATCGGACTTGTTTTCCACCCCTGGACGTTCGGCAAGCGTTTCCACGAAACGACGAAAGCCCGCATAACCTTTCTGGAACGTTTCGGTGAAGTTGATGAGCAGCTCCACAGGAGCAATAAAAATGCCAATGTACAGCGCGTACATAACCATATCGGCAGGATCGAGGATGCCCTGCGCAACAAACAGGCCGCCGCCCACAATGGTTGCCGTATACAACGCGCCCGTGAAGAAGCTCGATGCCATTTGGAATTGACCCATGAAACGGTACGAAAGTTCCTTCGTTTCGATGAATTCTTCATTGGCATGGCCGAACTTGTCGATCTCGATACGCTCGTTGCCAAAGCCCTTCACCACACGAATGCCGCCCAGCGAATCCTGCAAACGCGCGTTCAAACCCGCCATGCGCACACGATTCTGGCGGAAGATTATGCGCTTACGGTAATTCTGAACAAACGCATACGTTGCCATGACCGCCGTCACCGCCAACATCACCAGTGTAAGCGGAACATTGATGAACATCAGCAACGTGAAGGAACCCACGATTTTCAGGGTTGCGATAAAGAGGTTCTCGGGACCGTGGTGGGCCACCTCCGAAATGTCAAACAGATCGGTAACCAGCTTCGACATCATTTCGCCGGTGTTATTGCGGTCGTAATACGAAAAGCTCAGACGCTGATACTGCTGGAACAAATCCATGCGCATCCGCGCCTCCATGCGTGCACCCATAATGTGGCCCCAGCAGGAAATGAAGTACTGGCACAAGCTGCGCACCACATACATCGCCACCAGCCCAGCAGCCACCCACGGCAATACGCCCATAATGGCATCGCGAGCATTGACGAAGAAATCGCGCACAAAGAAATTGAGGATCTGGGGGAATGCCAAGTCGATGGCGGCGAGCAGCGTTGCGCATACCAAGTCGGCGACGAACAAAAACGTGAATGGTTTGTAGTAGCTAACGAATTTTCGCGCCACTTCCTTAAAGGGAACCTCCCGCTTTTCCGGCTCGCTCAAAATCTGATTCCTTTCCATTCCAGGCAATGAGTTCAAAATTACCTCCGAAGTCTAGCACCCACCGATGCGCAAACCGCCACCACTTCGCCGAATACGAGATTCGAGCACGCTTGCTTCCACAATGGCGGCTTAAACAAGTAATATGTAAAGCTGTTGGCTTTTTGCCAAGGCATGCCGTCTTGCCCCTGAAAATGCTTGACTTGCATTGCCATCGTTCTACAATCCCCCTTAATCCTATCAAACTGATAGGTTTTGCAATGTAGAAAGGACCCCGCGTTGAACTTCGACGCCATGGCGCAATACCTTCCTCTGTACGAGGATGCGGCGTGGCTGACGCTGAGCATCGGATGGATCGGCATCGCCGGATCCGTCATCATCGGCCTCATTGTGGCCATGATCGTGCACTTCCGCATCCCTGTGCTTCGCCAGCTTTGTCGCGTATACATCGAGCTGTTCCGCAACACGCCATTGCTTATTCAGCTGTTCTTCTTCTATTTTGGCCTGCCTCGCATGGGCTTCTCCATCACACCGGAAGTGTGCGGTATGGTTGGCCTTGCATTGCACGGCGGCGCCTACATGGCCGAATCGTTCCGTGCTGGCCTGGAAAACGTGGAGCCCATCCAGCGTGAGAGCGCTATCAGCCTGGGCCTTTCGAAACTGCAGTCCATGCGTTACGTAGTGCTTCCGCAGGCAGTTTCGTTGAGCTTCCCATCGTTTGTCGCCAACGTTATCTTCCTGTTGAAGGAAACCAGCGTGTTTTCCGCAATCAGCCTGATGGACCTCATGTTCGTTACGAAAGACCTGATGGGCCTTTACTACAAAACCACCGAATGCCTGGTAATGCTCGTAGCGTTCTACCTCATTATCCTGGTGCCGGTTTCCGTTGCTGGTACGTACATTGAAAGGAGGTTGCGCCATGGAAGCTTTGGGGCTTGATGTTCTGTTCATGGGCTCAAACGCCACCCGCCTTCTGCAGGGTCTTTGGGTTGCGGTGCAGATCAGCGCAATCTCTGTCGTGCTCAGCATCATCCTAGGCATGCTGTTCGGCATCTTCATGACGTGGAAAAACCCTGTTGCCAAGGTTATTTCTCGTTTGTACCTCGAAATCGTGCGCATTATGCCGCAGCTGGTGCTGCTCTACATCGTGTTCTTCGGCGCCACGCGTGTTATGGGCCTGAATATCTCGGCGGAGCTTTCCTCCGTCATCGTATTCGTGTTCTGGGGCACCGGCGAAATGGGCGACTTGGTTCGCGGCGCCCTTACCAGCATCCCAAAGCAGCAGTACGAAAGCGCCGCTGCGCTGGGTCTGAATAAAGCACAAATTTACCGTCAGGTAATCATCCCGCAGGCCATCCGCCGCCTTATCCCTTCCTCCATCAACCTCATTACCCGCATGATCAAAACCACCAGCTTGCTGCTGATGATCGGCGTTATTGAGATGATGAAGGTTGGCCAACAGATCATCGAGGCAAACCGCATGACCTCCCCCAACGCCGTATTCGGCATTTACGGCACTATTATGCTGCTGTACTTCGTAATTTGCTGGCCCATCAGTATGCTGGCAAACCACCTCGAGAAGAAATGGAACTAAGCAATGAGCGATACCGCCCTGCTCTCCATTGAGCATCTTAAGAAAGCCTATGGCGATAACGTGGTACTGGAAGATATCAGCCTTTCCGTCAAGCGCGGCGAGGTGATTGTGGTTATCGGCCCCTCAGGGTGCGGCAAGTCAACCTTCCTGCGCTGCATCAATGCCCTTGAGCCTATTCAGGGAGGCACCATCGAAGTTGACGGCAAAGAGGTAACCAGCTCCGAAAAGGATCTCACCGAGCTTCGCCAAAAAGTTGGCATGGTGTTCCAGAGCTACGATCTGTTCCCCCATATGACGGTGCTCGACAACATCACGTTGGCGCCCACCAAGGTGAAGAAGATCCCCAAGGCACAGGCCGAAGAGGCGGCTCGCGCCCTCCTGAAGCGCGTTGGCCTTACCGACAAGGAAAAGAGCTATCCGCGCGAGCTTTCTGGCGGCCAGAAGCAGCGCGTTGCCATTGCCCGCGCGTTGGCAATGGAGCCCGAAGTGCTGCTGCTCGACGAAGTTACCGCCGCCCTCGACCCCGAAATGGTGCGCGAGGTACTGGACGTTATCTTGGGCTTGGCGCAGGAGGGCAAAACGATGCTTATCGTTACCCATGAAATGCAGTTCGCACGCGCCGTTGCCGACCGTGTTCTGTTCTTCGATGGAGGCGAAATCGTGGAACAAGATATCCCCGAACGCTTCTTCGAGCACCCCAAAACCGAACGCGCACAGAAGTTCCTGCATACTTTCGAGTTCGACGCCGTCCGCCAGCACGAAGCCTAACGAGCGCTTCGACACGAAGGTCTGGAAGCCCAGCGTAGCCAGAAGCCCAAACAGAGTCGGGCTAAAGCCCGCTACTGCCAGGACCCGATGCAGTCGCGTGAAACCGGTCGCATGACCAAAACGAAATCCTCTTCGAATCCCATCGCACCCTCAGAGCCCCAGCAATGGGGCTCTTTTCGTTTTCGCAATAAGGCCTTCTCAACAAATCGCAACGCCCGCGCCTGCAGAGGGCCCTTTCCCACCGATGTCGCAGGCAACCGCCTGACAGCGCCCGCGCACACGGAAACCCGCCCCGCGCCCCCGAAAGGCACGGATCGCTACAACCTCAAGCGAGCCTCGTTTGTTTCAATGATGTGCATTCGGGCGGTTGTCTGCCTCGCGCTGTTCCATGGTCCGCACACGGATGCCCGTTGCAGCCACAGATAAGTCGCCGTCAACTTTGAGAACGGTGGGCGCTAACAGTGGCGGCTGGGCAACGGGAGCGGAGGCGCGCTTTCGACGCATTGCCCACGATGCAGCTACTCCCCCAACTCCGCAATAACCAGCCATTCACAAAAGCAAAATGACTAATTCCCTCAATCCTTATTGACTTTGTAGGATTTAAGCGGTTTACTTCCATCAATCAAAGAAACCCTCGCACGCTAAAGAGGGCAGAAGTAAGGAGAAAGACATGATCCAGACGAAACGCACCTGGAAGCTTGTTGCTGTGCTTGTTGCAGCCTTGGCTCTTGCGGGAGCCTTGCTCACGGGCTGCTCCGGCAACAGCAATTCCTCGAGCGCAAATTACCGCACTCTTGACCAGATCAAGGACAGCGGCAAGATCACCATCGGCGTATTCAGTGACAAGAGCCCCTTCGGCTATGTCGATGAAAACGGCAACTACCAGGGCTACGACATCGAGCTGGCAAACCGTCTTGGCCAGGACCTTGGAGTAGATGTTGAGCTGGTGTCCACCGAAGCAGCCAACCGCGTTGAATACCTGCAGACTGGCAAGGTTGACGTTATCCTGGCAAACTTCACCGTCACCCCCGAGCGCGCTGAGGCGGTCGACTTCGCCGATCCTTACATGAACGTTGCTTTGGGCGTTGTTTCCCACAAGGACAAGGTTGTTACCGACCTCGACCAGATTGGCGACCGCACGGTAATCGTAATCTCCGGTACCACTGCCGAGACCTACCTCACCGAGCACAACAAGAACCTCAAGCTCGAGAAGTACGACACCTACGCTGCAGCTAAGACCGCATTCGAAAACAACCCCGATGCTGTTTGGGCAAATGACAACACCGAGGTTATCGCCTTCGCCAACCAGGCTGGCCCCGAATACGTTGTCGGCATTGAGCAGCTGGGCGACACCGACACCATCGCTCCTGCTGTTTCCAAGGGCAACGAAAGCCTGCTGAACTGGATCAACGAGGACCTGAAGAACCTCGGCTCCGAGAACTTCTTCCACGCAGACTATGAGAAGACCCTACTTGATACCTACGGTGCAGCATACGAAGACACGCTGGTTGTCGAGCCTGGCCAGAACTAGTCAGTTCATTGCCAACTAGCAGGTCGGCCGTGCCGCTAGAGCCGACCGATCCGCACTGTTAGAGCTGACCGACTCGTACCTGCCGACCAGCTAAAAAGGGGACCCACACGGGTCCCCTTTTCTTATGCCCTGCCTCAAGCCGCCGAAGCGGGAAGGCGAATGCGCGCCATCCGTCAGGAAAGGCAGATGCTGGGTGGCCTTACACTGGGCGGGGACGGCGCGGGCGACTTCCCCGCTAGACAAGAATGCCCGAATCTGCACCACCGAGCCGGAAGGGACGAAGCATCCCATCCTTCAGCGAAGGTATCTCTTCTCCGAAAGGTCAAGCGTCAGAGGATGGCAAGATTCGCGCGCCGTGCATGATTCGAGGGGCCTGTGCAGCGAAAGGAGCCCTTTCCTGGCAAGATCTTCACGCCGTGCGTTCCCGAAAGGCGGTTTGCGGGGCTTTTCGGATGCATAGCGCGCATATCCTGCCATAGCCAGCTCATTTTGAATACACGGCGGCAATATGCTGCCACGAACTGGCGATTTTCCCGTCCGAACCCACTTTTGGGATGCATGGAGCGCAAAACTTGCCACGGATTGCCGCCCGGGAACGCATTTTGCGAGCATTTTTCCATCGGCAAGCGCCCGGGGAACGCATATTCGCAACGTCTTGCCAACAGAGCGGCATCTTCGTGCGGGTGGGCCTATTGCCTTGCCATAGCTCTCGTACCGCATGAATCCGACGACCTCTTCGTGCAGGCGGTGCTGTGTACGCGAGAAAGGGGCGCGACGTCCTGCGCATGGAGACGACACATTGTCGCGATGGCTGGCAACCGAACGGAAGGTAGGGGCACGTTGCCCCGTACATGGAGGAGTGCGCTAAATGCAGGCATACGTGCTGAGGGCGCAGATGACAAGCTGGCTCACGCTCTTCGCGCAGGTTGGCTCGCACCCCCTCCACGAGCCGACCGCAACATAGATGCGAAACGAGGAACGAACCCGCAGGCCAAGCGAACATCGAGCGCTTGCGCGAGACTGATTTGAGGGACAGACACAGGAACAGGATCGCAGGCAACGGTGTCCACAGACCCGCGGCAGGATCGCAAGGTGGGTTCGCTCACTGGAATTCGCCAGAGTAGTTCGCAAGACAGGGTCACGCACCGGGATTTACAAGGACAGCTCGCAAGCTAAGTTCGCGCATTGGTGCTTGCGGAGGGGGCAATCCCGCAGCGGGGTCGCACGCCGGAATTCGCGAGTCGACCTGGCGCGCAGGGTCAGCAGGGCACAAAAAAGCGCCGCTCCGAAGAACGGCGCCCTTCCCCGCACAACTACGGGCGCAAACCAGATCCGCCCTGAATCGTAATGGTTTCGCCAGAAACATAGGATGCCATGTCACTTGCCAGGAACACGGCAACAGGGGCGATGTCGGTCTTAGGATCACCGAAACGGCCCAGCGGGATGCCTTTAATGGTTGCAGCAAAGGTGTCGGGGTACTCTTCCTTCCAAGCCGCCAACTGCTCGGTCATAGCCAACGGGCAAATAACGTTGGCGCGTACGCCGTCGGGACCCCATTCGGTAGCCGCAACGCGCGTCATACCGCGAATGCCTTCCTTCGCAGCAGCGTAGCTGGACTGGCCAGGCTTGCCGAACAGGCCAGCACCAGAGGAAAGGTTAACAACGGAGCCCTTAGTCTTCTTGAGTTCAGGGAAAGCATGCTTCATGTAGAAGAATGCAGCATACAGGCCAGAATTGATTGCCAGGTCGAAGTCTTCCTTGCTATGGTCGACCAACATAACGCCCGACTTAGATGCCTGAGCATTGTTTACCACGGTATCGAGCTTGCCGAAATGGGCGATGGTTTGAGCGATAACATTCTTTACCGCTTCTTCGTCGGAACCTTCAGCGGCAACGTGCATAACGTCAACACTGTACTGCTCCTTGAGCTTTGCCTCGGCGTCGATCAGGCGCTGCTCGTTGCGGCCCGTAATGCACAGGTTCGCGCCTTCTTCAGCAAAAGCGCTGGCAATACCAAAGCCAATACCCTTGCCGCCGCCAGTGATGATAGCCACTTTTCCATCGAGAAGTCCCATTCGAACCCCTTTCGCTTGCGCTTCATTTGATGACAACGATGCTAATGAGGGTCACGTGCGAACGGTCGATTAGCGGAAGCGGTCGGATTGAGTCTCTCGGTAAACGGTAAATCTCTCAATTTCAAGAACCGTTAACGGCAGAATTTAGCACAAGAGGGGCAGGCTGCCATTCCGCCTAATGCAGTTTCACGCAACTCGTAAGGAAGGCTTCGACCCACTTTCAGCATGGCGTCTACCACTTCGTCGAACGGAATGAGGCCTTCGATACCCGCAAGAGCCACCTGAGCCGCAGAGAGTGCATTCACCGCAGCGCTGGCGTTGCGCTTCTGACAGGGCGCCTCCACCAGCCCGCCGATGGGGTCGCACACCAAGCCAAGCATGTTGGCCAGCGCATAGCCAGCGGCAGTAAGGCACATGCGAGGCGTGCCGCCCAAAAGCTCAACAGCGGCACTGGCAGCCATTGCGGCAGCAGACCCGATTTCGGCCTGGCAACCCCCTTCGGCGCCTGCCACCGTAGCGTTGCGGGCGATAATCGAGCCAACAACAGCCGCATTCTTCAGCGCATCCATCAGCTGCGCATCGCTGAAGCCATGTACCTCTTGCAGGGAAAGCAGCACGGCGGGGATCACGCCCGCCGAACCGGCGGTTGGTGCTGCAACAATAACACCCATAGTGGCATTCGTCTCCAAAACGGCAATGGCATTGCGCGTTGCCAAAGCAAGAAGCGGCCCGTTTACGCCTGCGCCTAAATCTTCCAATTCACGGAGCTTAGCGGCCTCCCCGCCGATCAGCCCGCCCATGGAAGAGCGTGGGGCTTCCACAGGGGCCGTCGCCGAAGCACGCATCACATCCAGCGCACGCTGGAGGTACGAGACAATAGCGGACCCCGCCACCCCTCGGCTCGCCAACAGCGCACGTTCACGCGCTTCGGCGGCATAACTCAAGGAAACGCCGTTTTCCTCACAGAAGGAAAGGAGCTGAGCTGCCGTGGCAAAATCGAGCTTTTGAAATTCTCGCAAAGCAAGTTCCGGGTCGATATCGGACGACACTTCACCAGGGTTGCGATGCAGACCATCGGCGGGAATAAAGCGAACCGAGCGAATAGCGGGAAACTCCAGAATGCGGTCAATTACTTCTTCGGGAACAGGATCGTCCACGTCCATAACGGTAAACGCTTCCCCGCCCTGGCGTGTGCGGTGGAGCTGCGAAGTGCCAATATTGATGCCTGCATCGCCCAGGGTGCTGGCTATATGAGCCAACGTTCCTGGCAGGTCCTGCTGACGAACGATCATGCTGTTGAATTCGCCCGTGATATGCACATCGATGCCGTCGATGCGCGTGAGCTCCGCCGCACCACCGCCAATGGAAACGCCACGTGCCACCACTTCGTTGCCGTAGCAGTCGACCACACGGGCCTCAACCGTATTGGGATGCGCGGTTTTGGTAACGGTATCGGGCTCGAACGAAAATTCCAGCCCTTGCTCCTTCGCCAGGTCGAAGGAATTGCGTACGCGCAGATCGTCGGTGTGCAGCCCCAGCATGCCCGCAACCAGGGCGCGGTCGGTCCCGTGTCCGTGATAGGTATGGGCGAACGAGCCAAAGAGGGTAAACGTCACTTCCACCGGCTCACCATCGAGCAGGTTGCGCACCATGCTGGCAATGCGCAGCGCACCCGCCGTGTGCGAAGAGGAAGGCCCTACCATAATGGGCCCCACAACATCCCTGATACTCATCGGCTTCATGCGCGCACTCCTTGCCTGGCCGGTCGAGACGAATTGGCGCACCTGCGCCTATCTTCGTCCCATGTCTGCTCTTGAACATCAGGATAGCGGCAGAGCCCACCCGCCACGGCCAAAAACATAGCTTTTAGCGCAATCGTGACATGCCCGGCCACATAGCATGCACCGAGGGGCCCGTTGCTTAAAGCGTCGCGACTTCACGCTGCAAACGAACCGGAGCTGCGGGCGACATCCGCCCTGCGAGCGCCCGCCCTGCAACAGTTGGCCACTGCGGACGGATCAGCCTGGAACACCGCAACACCACGAATAGGCGGAGCGGCCCGAAGCACCGTAAACACTACGAACGGGCAGCGGCCGCCTCTTCTCGCAACTCGCGCTCGATCTCGCGATCGATAGCGCCTTCGCCAGTCGGCATCTTCACCTGGAACGGGACCGAAGGCGTGACCAAGCTCACCAGCGGGACAACTACCAATGAAAGAATCATGGCCAACGCACCGCAGTTAATGGGCGAGGCGATGAATCCAATGAACATGTTGGACACGGTAAGGCCCACACCCACGAAAAAGCTTGCCCATACCGCGCCTTTCGAGATGCGCGAACTGTACAGACCCCAGATCAGCGGACCAAGGAACGCGCCAGCAAGCGCGCCCCAGGAGATACTCATCAACTGAGCGATAAACGTGATGGTGGAGGTGTACTGCACCAGCGCGATAGCCGCCGAGATAACCACGAACACTACGATAAGGCCGCGCATCCACGCAATCTGGCTCTTCTCGGGCATGTTCTTGATGACGTTGCCTTTAAGAAGGTCTAGGGTCAGCGTGGAAGAAGAAGTGAGCACCAGCGAAGAAAGCGTCGACATGGAAGCCGACAGAACAAGCACTACCACAATGCCAAGCAAGATATCGGGCAACCCGGAAAGCATGGTGGGAATGATGGAGTCGTAAATGGGAATGCCGCTGGGGGCGAAGGCGATCTGGTCACCGAACAGGCGACCAAATCCGCCCAGGAAGTAGCTGCCACCCGCAACCACAAAGGCGAATACGGTAGAGATGATGGCGCCCTGCTTGATAGCAGGACCGGTTTTGATGGCATAGAACTTCGAAACCATTTGAGGCAAGCCCCAGGTACCCAGCGAGGTAAGGACGATGACGCCTACAAGGTTGAACAAGTCGGGACCGAACATCGAAACAAATGCGCCCTGCATATCGGTACCCTCGGCAGGGATCTGCGAAAGAGAAACGATAGCTTCGGAAAAACCGCCTTGGCCCGCAAGCACCACCGCAATTACCGCAACGATGCCCACCAGCATCACAATACCTTGGATGAAGTCGTTCAGAACAGTGGCCATATAACCGCCAAGTACCACATAAACGCAGGTAACAACCGCCATACCCACTACACACCATTCGTAGGGCAAGCCAAACGCCATACCGAACAAACGGGAAAGGCCGTTATAGACACTGGCGGTATAGGGAATCAGGAACACGAAGATGATAGCCGCCGAAGCAATGCGCAACCCCTTCGACTGGTAGCGCTTGCCGAAAAACTCGGGCATGGTGGTGGCCTTCAGGCGCTGCGTGATCTCACGCGTACGAGGACCAAGCACCCACCATGCCAGCAGCGAACCAAGAAGAGCATTGCCGATGCCAATCCAAAACGCCGCCAAGCCGTATTTCCAGCCGAACTGACCTGCGTAGCCAACGAAGATTACCGCCGAAAAGTAGCTGGTGCCAAAAGCGAACGCCGAAAGCCAGGGGCCTACGTTACGGCCACCTAGAACAAAGCCGTCAACGTTCTTGGTGTGCTGGCGCGCGTAAATGCCAACACCAACTACAACACCCACGAAAATCAAAATGATGCATATCTTTGCAACCACGAAAGAACTCCTTTATCTTCAACAAAACATGCTGGTCAGCCGATGCCGCAGCGAGCATAAATCGGCGCAAATCGAACCGGCAAACTACAAAGCCCCATGATCGAAACCCACACAAAAAGCAATGCAGGCGCGCCTCCCGACTGATCGACAAGCTGCAGAAACCAGCAATCGAAACCCGCATGAAGGCAAGGCGGATACGCCTCTCGATCGACTGGGAAAAGAACACCACTATCAGCGTCTCAACGCCAAACCAAGCCGACTGACCAGGGAAAATGAGAACGCACACGACCTTTTCGGGTATAAAAAAAGCACCCAGGAAAAACCCGTGTGCTATCAATATCGATACGTTATGGAGGCAAACTCAGCTACGCAATGCGAGCGCTGTGCCCAATGCTGGGAAGCAACAGCAGCCAAACCGAAACAGCCCTGAGCCAGATGCTCGGACATGACGGCGCAAGCAGACATACACTTCTGAGCAAGATGCTGAGACATAACAGCACACGAGCCCAAAACCACAGCGATATCAGCATTGGCCTTCGCCAACGCAGTTGCGCTGCTGTGTGCGATATGTTCCCCGGAAAAAATCATGGAAGTCACTTTACCACAATAAAGAGCATTGGGAAGACCCATCATCCCGTCCCGCTCCGTTTTGCGGTGAACGGTTCCGCTTCCGCGCGATACGCATCGCTGCCGTCAACGCTCGCAACGACGAGGCGCCGTGACAATAGCGCTCGACAAAGTCCTTCTTCACGTGGCGGCCGAGCCGCTCGCCAACGCCCCGCTTCACACAATGGCCTAGCACGTCAACGCCCTTCGGCACGCGATGACCTAACAGCACGTCAACGCCATGCAGCACGCGATAATCGGAGTCGCCTGCCAAAACCCTGCAGCGCCGGGGCAGCAACGGCATCCGCGCCCGCACCTGCACCTGCACCCGCTCATGCTCCGCCCGCTCCGCCGCCATCGCATCAACGGCGACATCCAGCACCCGAAACTCCGCAGCACCGCATCGCCCAAAGCCCCACGGCACCGAAGAGACAGACTGACGTAGGCTGAACACGGCAATAATCATCTCCCTTTCGCCTGCGCAGCCGAAAGGCCCTAGGCGAAGCGTCTTCGAAGTGCATTTTCGGATAGCGAAGGGATGCATTCCTGGACGGAACTTTTTCGAGGCCCATTTCGGGCAGATGAAGGCGCATCCTTTGAATAAAGCATCCTCGAAGCGCACTCCAGGCAGAAGAAAGGCCGCATTCCTGGCGAAATATCGCCCTGATGTATTCCCGAAGGAACCTCGGACGATAAAAACGCCTCTTCATGGCAAGATATCGCCGCCATGTATCCAAAATGAGCTAATTTTGGCAAGATATGCTCCCCATGTATTCAAAATGCCCTACAAAGCGCCGTTGGAGGATACATCAGGCGAACATCTTGCCAGGGAGGGGCGCTTTTCGCTGCACAGACCCCTTAAATCATGCATGGCGAGCGACTCTTGCCATGCATGACGGATTCCACAGGACAAATCTTGCCACGCTCGACGGATCCCGCTGGACGAATCCTGTCACGCTCGATGGCTTCACCAGGCGAATCAGGCCATGCATGATGGCTTCACCGGGCGAATCTTATCGCGCTCAATGGTTTCTATCGTGCAAATCTTGCCATCCCGCCTTGGCGGCTCCCGTTGGGCAAATCCCGTTGGGCAAAGTACGTTTGATGGAGCCAACGGCTTTCACCGCCGCGTCCGTCATTGTCATTTCCGCGAATGCCCTTTAAAAAAGCACCTGAATAACTGTGGGGCTCGGCTTCGCGGGGCCCAATCCGCTGCAGCCCCAGTTTCGTGGGGCCCAATCCGCCGCGATGTCTCGGCTTCGCAGGGCCCAATCCGCCCAGAGTCCCAGTCCCAAAGCGACCGGGGCATTTCAGCACTAGAGCCACAATACACTGCGGAACCTCAGCCCCGAAACGCCAAGGCTGCTTCAGCGCCAGACATCAAAGCGCCCAGCCCGTTTCAACTTCTCGAACCAAAAGCACACAAGCCCAAAACCATCAGCCCAAACCACCAAGGGAATACACGGAGTCCATCAGCTTCTTCGCGCAGGCACTTTGGGGGTTGGCAACCACGCTTTCGGTTGCGCCGCATTCAACAACTTCCCCTTCATCGAGCACCAGGAGCCTATCGGCAAGCTCCGACACAAGAGCCAAGTCGTGAGTAATAAACACGATGGACACCTCACCTTTCAGCTCTCCGATAAGAGAAACAATGTGCGCCTGGGTAGACACATCAAGGGCGCTGGTTACCTCATCGCATATCAGCACCGAAGGATCGACGGTAAGCGCCCTGGCCAATGCAGCGCGCTGACACTGACCTCCACTTACCTGAGAAGGAAAACGCTGGTAAAAGCTCTCGTCCAAACCGACCAATCGAAGCTTTTCAAGAGCCCGTTCTTTTGCTTCCGCACGCGTAGCCCCGAAGCTGCGCGCCACCTCGGCGATGCTGGCGCCTAACGTATAACTGGGATCGAACGATTCCAACGGCATCTGGAACACCATTTGAATGCTCGAATACACATCTTTACGTTGCCTGCGCGGCAAGCCGAGGATTTCTTTTCCGAGCAGGGAAACCGAGCCACCATCAGACTGCTCAAGCAGCGTGACAACTCGGGCCAGCGTGCTTTTGCCGCTGCCACTGCCGCCAACAATACCCAAGCATTCACCCTGCTCCAAGGTAAAGCCCACCCTGTTCAGCGCCGGCTTTTCCATGCCGGGGAAACGCTTGGATACACCATTAACCTCCAGCGCCTTCATCGAACACTCCTTAGCTTGGGAACGGAAGCAATGAGCTGACGAGTGTACGGATGCTGGGGGCAAGCGATAACCTGCTCGGAGGGCCCCTGCTCCACAACTTCCCCGTCTTTCATGACATACAGATACTGGGCCATGTGGGCTAGCACGGCAATATTGTGGGAAACCACTAAAAGAGACACCCCAAATTCGCGATTTGCCGAAACGAGCTCCTCTACCACTTGCGCCTGAACCGCCACATCAAGAGCGCTGGTAGGCTCATCGGCGAAAACGACCTTTGGGGAATTCATCAGCGCAAGGCCAATAGCAGCACGCTGGGCCATACCGCCGGAAAGCTCGAAAACATAGCTGTCCAAAACCCACTCAGGATCGGATAGCCCCAGCCTTCCAAGAAGCGACGCCGCACGCGTGCGAGCCTCCCCCTTCGAAAGCTCGCCACGCAAAAGGGCAGTTTCCTCGAATTGGGAGCCTAACGTGCGCACAGGACTGAAAGCCCGCTGAGGGTTTTGCGACACCAACGACGCCACTGTGCTGACGTAGGAAAGATGCTCGGTCTGCGTCATACCGGAAACGTCTTT
>UMKZ01059200.1_pt1 | contig 42697 bp, 38 predicted proteins | sample 1966441 | NCBI WGS metagenome assembly UMKZ01 (sample SAMEA4836189, study PRJEB28245) | human gut metagenome | biome: gut microbiome; material: fecal sample | place: Denmark | collected 2008
CTGCTGCCAGTTCCAATGCCGCGTCAAGCGACAATAAGGCTCCGGCTGAGAATGCTTCCGAGGCTACAAGCACGGCAAGCGCCGATTCAAACACGGCTGTCGTTGATAAGACGGCAGCTCCCAGTGCAGATGAAAATTCTGACAGCACCGCTGTACCGAGCAGCACTATCAGCGAAGCAGCACAGGCGTTTATTGATGCGGCTAACGCCCTTGTAAGCCGCAAAGATGAAATCCTGACCGCTGCAAACAATTTTGGTCTCGCCAGCAAGGCATGGCAGGCTGACAAGGAGAACGCGGTTCTTGATGCAATGGTTACACGCCGCTCTGAAGAGCTGAACGCTGTATACAACTGGGAACCCGTCGAGGATATGTATTATTCTCTGAGCGAGGATGAGCAGGTTGCTGACCCCGTTATGAGTGCATACCTTGACATGTCTGACCTGTATATGCAGGTTTGTGACCGCCAGGAAAACCCCGTCGACAACAGCGGTGTCAGCGCGTTTGATGGCGGCGGTGCTACTACGGTTGTTGGCAACTTTCAGGCAATCACTGCTGCCGAGACCGGTAAGCAGATTGCTGCAGGCACCAGCATCCAGTACACCAAGATAGGTGGTCAGGACAATGTCATCCGTATCCTGCCCCAGACCGTCACTTACACCTATGGTGACTCTTTCAAGTCCAACGGTCTGACGGTCGAGTACAGCACCTCTGATTCCCGTTCCACTCAGGAAATCGAGAAGGATATTCAGGCTGCTATTGACGGTCTGAGCTTCATCCTGTACGCTCCTGCCGATGGCGACGGTCAGAATCCCACGGATGTCCACTGCAATGCCGGTACTTATCCGACCTATGTGGACACCGGTGCTGTGAGCGTTACGGTGAACGGTCTGAACTACACCATCATCGACGGTTCCAACTTGGATTCTTCCAAGAACATCCGCAACGATGCAGGCGTGACCATCAACAAGCGCCAGATTTACATTGTCCCTCATACCACTTATGTGACGAAGGGCAATACCATCAGCCAGATTAACTACACCGTTATGGATACCAACGGTGGTCTGGTTGACGGCGACCTGCTCCCGGCTGATGTTCTGACCACGGAAAACTTTGATAAGGACACCACAGGTTCTTACAAAATCATCCTTGGTTCCTCTGCTAAGAGCAATACCAACTACAATGTCGATATTCAGGCGAACACCGGTGATGTTTATGTTGTAGTTTCTGAGCGCACTCTGACGCTGACTCCTGTCTTCGTCTTCAAGGGCAATGACGGTGTTACCACGACTGGTGCAAAGGCCACTCGTCAGTATGGTCAGGTGAACCCCGCAGTTGACTTCGTTATCACCGGCTGGTCCGATGCTGATAAGACCAACTTCGAGTACAAGACCAACAACGAGCACAAGTCTAATGCTGTTGCTCTGAAAGAGATGCTCGGCTTGAGCGGTGAGCCTACCGTGGTTCTGCCCAGCATCACTTCCGCTCCCGGTGGCTACACTGTCACGATTGGCAACATCCAGACGGATGCACCCATCAACGGTTATAACATCCAGCTTGCGACCGCGACATTTGAAATCACCAAGCGTAATGTAACCATCACCAACGACCAGATTGATGCCATCTACGGTGAGTCTGAGAAGAGCAAGTCTTCTACCATCACCTTTGATGCGGTTTCTTACAACGGTGCTGCTCAGGCAGTTTCTTCTGAGAAGCGCATCGTTCCCGGCAACACCATCACCGCTGATGATGGTGTGAACCAGTTGGTTGCGATGGTTCTGACCACCAGCCGTCAGGACCCCGACAACAAGAATGTTGGCGAGTATCCGATGTCTGTTGAGGTTCCGCCCGCATGTACTGCTTACTATGATGTCAAAGTCATCAACAGCAAGTACATTATCCATCCCGCGATGCTGACTGTCACGCTGAGCAACCTGTCTGCTATGTATGGTGCTGCTCGCAACGGCAAGATTGAGTCCATCGACGGTTTCAAGTGGAACGATACTCAGGATAGCATTGGTCTGACTGATGCTAAACTGAACTTCACGATGGTCGATGCTGCCGGTAATAGTGGCACTCCCACTACTGCCGATGTCGGCGAGTACAATGTTACCGCAAGCGTTCAGGGCGCTTCTCAGGAGCGTTGGTCTTCTGACTGGGACCCGAATGCTGACGGCAAGAACTACGACCGTTACGACAACTACCTCGTTCGCTTCGTTGACAGCAAGCTGACTGTCACCAAGCGCCCCATCGCCATCAATGTGATGGGTGGTCAGACGAAGGTCTACGGTGACAGCGATGCCAAGGGCGGCGTTGCCTTCACCCTCGACCCCGTCAATGGCAAGGGTGGCCGTGTTGGTTCCGATTTTGCTGGCTGCGTTGTGACCCGTGAGGTCGGCGAGACTGTCGGCTCTTACGCTTACAGTGATGCACAGTTCCAGAATGCAGAGATTGCTAAGAACTACGACATCACCTTCAACGCTCCCGACAAGTACACCATCACCAAGCGCACTCTGACCATCACCGTTCCGAACCGTGAGCGTCTGTATGGTTCCGAGAATCCCAGCGATGCTGACATTACCGGCGCACTGGAATACAAGAACTTCGCAAGCAACGACGAAATCGGCATCCATGATACCGTTGCTTCTCTGGGCGGCACTGTCACCATCAAGTATGGCGTTGACAATACCGTTGGTAAGCTGACCGGTGTCGGCACCTATCCCATCGTTGTTTCCGGTTACACCAGCCCCAATTACAACATCGTTTATACCGGCACCTACAGCGATGGTACGAGCGGCACGCTGACTATCAACGCACTGCCTGTTACCATCAAGGGTACTACCAACAGCGTCCGTAAGTACGGCGTTGCCGGTAAGAACACCCCCAGCTATGCGCTGTATGACGAGACCGGTTCTCAGGCTATCAATGTGGTTGACCCGCAGGGCAGCCCGCTGAACATCCACATCGACCTGACCAAGTGGGAAGACCCCACCACGGTTGTCGGCAACTATGAGGCTACCATCTCCTATGATGAGAACCCCAACTACATCGTAACGATTGCTCCGCAGGCCACATTCCAAGTCACCGAGGCTGATGTCTCTGTCACCTTCAACGCCCTGCAGACTACCTACGGTGAGAAGAAGCCCGACACCATCGCCAAGGAAGTTTCCGTTAACGTGAACACCTCCGACGGCACGCAGATTTACCACGATGGCGAAACCGTCAACATCAAGATGGACGGCAAGGATGTTTCTCTGGGCGTTGTTCGTATCGCCGTTGAGGCTACTGCGAACGCTTCCGGTCTGTACGATGCAGGTTCTTACAACCTGACCTTCCGTCTGGATAACCAGCCCGCAAACAGCGTTAAGCTGTCTGAGCCCGATGGCAAGAACATGCTGATTGTTCATCAGATGCCCCTGACCATCACTCCTCGCTATGGCCTGTCCAAGACTTACGGCGAGACTGACCCCAGCTTTGCAGTCAACGATACCTATGTCATCTTCGACTACAATACCACCAGCTTCGCAGAACCCAAGGCCGACTTCGCACAGGCTCGTCTGAGCCGTGAAGCAGGCGAGAACGCTGGCACTTATCCGATTTACAGCGGTAACATCTATGAGCAGACGATGGCAAAGAACTATCGTATCAGCTTCACCAATGATGTTCGCTTCACCATCAATAAGCGCACTGCCGTTATCAACCTGCTTGAGACCGAGAAGACCTACGGTGAGACCATCACTTCTATGAATGTGAAGGATTACATCAAGGGCGGCACCGGTCTGCTGGACGCAACTCCTGAGCAGGAAGCTGAAAAGGCAAAGATTCTGAAGGGCATTACCCTGACCTCCGGAGCAACTTCTGCATCCGCCAGCGTTGGCTCTTATGCTCTGAAAGCCATCTACGCACAGCCCGCTAACTACGACCTGACGGTGATTGATTCTACTATCACCATCACCGCTCGTCCCATCACCCTGACCTTCAAGAACTACGAGAAGGATTACGGTGATGTTGACCCTGCGTTCACCTACGATGAGATTTCCGGCAACATCTCCAATGATGGCCTGAAGAAGAACACCTTGGAACTGACCACCGGCGCTCTGAGTGGCAGCCTGACCCGTAAGGCGGGTGAGGATGTCGGCGAGTATCCCATCAGCTCTACGCTGTACAACAAGTATGGCAACTACGAAATCACCATCGTGACCGGTTCCGGCACATCTGTGAATGTTGGTTCCTCCACCACCGAGCCTGAGGCTCTGGAAGTTGCTACCCTGACCATCAAGCCCGTGCAGGTCACCTTCACGGTTGCCGGTGGTTACAACATGACTTACGGCGGCACTGTCCCGACCTTCGGCTACACTGTCACCGGTCTGAAGAACAACGACACGGTTGCTTCTGCTTTCGCAGGTGCTGCTGTGTACAACATCAAGAATGCGGATGGTTCTCTGTCTGAGATTCCTGCACGTCCCGATGCTGGTGATTACACTATCACCATGAGCGGCTTGACCAACAAGGGTGCGAAGAACTACGACCCGATTGTCTTCGTCGATGGTTCTCTGCATGTCGATAAGCGCGATGTTATCGTGGTTGTCGATGCTGGTCAGAAGAAGGTCTACGGCGAGGCTGACCCCGAACTGACTTGGACTGCTACCGGTGACGGCTCCTACTATGTGAGCGAGGATGCCGGTGACCTGTCTGGTCTGAAGGTTGTCCGTCCCGATGCTGGCACGAGCGCAGGTGAGGATGTCGGTATGCACCCGATGATTATCGAGGGCACTGATGACAATTTCAACATCACTCGTGTGAACAATGACTTCGAAATCACGCCTGCTACGCTGCGTGTCACTCTGGCTCCCCAGAGCAAGATTTACGGCGATGAGAACCCGGTTCTCTCCGGCGATGACCTGATTATCGACGGCTTTGTCACGAAGCCTGTTAAGGGCAACACGACTCCCGATAACACCGGCGTTCTGAGCAACGCTAACCTGACCTTCAACTTCACTGATGCTGAGGGCGCTCCCGCTACGGTCGCTTCTCATACCGGTGTCGGCAAGGTCGTTCCCGCTGGCGTTGAGAATGTTGCTGCCAACAACTACATCTTCGTTTACTCCGCTGCTGACTTTACCATCAACAAGCGTCCCATCACGGTCACGGCTAAGCCTCAGACCTCTATCTACGGCGATGATGTTGCTGTTGAGGATTGGTCCGATTACGGCACCGTGAACATTCTGGAATACACTGGTGACACTGCCAAGGCAGCTCTGGTCAATGGTGATATTCTGGAAGGCACGAACCTGTGTCTCGTCACTTCCGCAAGCCATGTCGGAGGCTATGACATCGTTCCTTCCTTCTCCGGTCTGGCTCACCGCGTCGGTCAGGCTTCTTATCAGGATTATCTGGTAACTGCTATGAACGGCACTTACACGGTCACTCAGCGTCCTCTGACTTGGACCATCGGTACTGTCGGTTCTGTCTACGGTAACGATATGGCTGAGCTGAGCAACACTCTGACCTACACTGGCGATGCCGATAAGAAGACCATTGTGAATGGCGACGACCTGAAGGCTGTCATCAGCATCACCAAGAAGGATGTTGAGAATGCAAAGGCTGAAGAGATTTCTATGAAGTCTGCTGATGGCGCTGCATCTCTGGTTGCCGAGAGCGTGCCCGAGTCCGTGAAGGACTACGGCGCTTACGATATGGTCGGTTCTTACGACAACGATGACTACCTGATTACGATTGTCAATGGCGTTTACACCATTGGCGAGCGTCTGGTCGAAGTCACTGTCACCGAGCCGAAGGATATCGTTTACGGCGACACCACCAACCCCGACTTCACCGTCAACGCTGTTGCTACCAACGGCGACGGCACGCACGGTGCGGCTGTTAAGCCCGATTCTCTGGGCCTGAAGATGGCGCTTGTTTATACTCCTTTCGAGAACGACAAGACCACCGACAATGCACAGACTGCTCCCTTGACTGCTGATGCAAAGGCGACTCTGACTCCTGACATCGCAAGCGGCGATGACGGCGTGGAGAGCGACAGCCAGTTCAAGACTGAGAATGTCAAGAACGCTGGTACTTACACCTACACCGTTTCTTCCGACTACGATGCTGCTGTTGAGCAGAACTACGCAGTCACCATCAAGGTTGTCGATGCCGATAAGAACGAGGCTGATGGTCAGTTCGTTATCGCTCGTAAGGACCTGACTGTGACCCTCGACCCGAACCCCTCCACTAAGCTGTATGGCACCAAGACGGTTATTCCCGAAGTCAAGACCAGCGGCTATGCTTTCGACGAGTCTGTCGAGACCGTGAAGCTGCCTGCCTTCGAGCTCATCGTTGCTTCCAGTGTGGATGGCATCTTCGGCAATGTGGGTCTGACGAAGGACGCCTTCAAGTATGTTGGCGGTTCTTACGACAACTACAATTATCTGCCTGCTACCGGCGACCTCGAAGTCAAGCGTCTGAAGCTTGATGACGTCAAGGAGCCCATCACTATCACCGGCACTGTGTTCGATGAGAAGACCGGCAAGAATGTTGAGGTCACCAAGAACTTTGGCGATGACCTGTCTAAGCTGTACTTCAACTCTGCGGTTGAGGTTTCTGCTCCCGAAGGCTACGCCATCGGCACCAGCGATTCTCTGACCGATGCTGATTGGGCTGAGAAGATGGTCATTTCTGATAACGGCACGAAGGTTACTTCGGACTTCTATCTGATTGACCTCACTACCGGTGCAATCACCAGCGTTGGCACTGTAACCTCCTCCATCGATACCGTTGTTCCTGTAACCGTTTCCGCTTTCACCGCGAATGCTGTGGATGCTGCTACCAAGACCGACCTGATGAACGAGAAGTTCACCAAGTTTGAGACTGCTATCAACATCTTCATCACCGGCGAAGAAATCGGCAAGGCTCCCGTCAAGGAAGACGACAAGAAGACCGACGATACCGAGAAGAAGGATGACGCTGACAAGAAGGACGAGACCGAGAAGAAGGACGAGACCACTGATGAATCCAAGAAGGATGAGACGGTGGATAAGTCCGAGGCTGAGACTCAGCGTGTTGCTCACGGCAAGCCCACCAAGGACAAGACCGAGAAGCAGTCCGTCGTTGAGGTCAAGGCTTCTGTCCCCGCCATCTCCAAGCTGGACGGCGAGTACAACTCTGGTGTTGCCAAGATTCAGTATTACAAGGTCAATGGCACGAACATTGTCAAGGATACTGAGGGCAACTACACCTTCGATGAGTCCAAGTTTGAGACTGTCGATGTGAAGAACATCAGCAAGGACAACGGTTATGTTTCCTTCAACCTGAGCCCCGACTGGACCGGTTACATCGTGACCCGTACCGTCGATAAGGCTGGCAACTATGGCGATGTCCGCGTTATGTCTGTCAAGCTGGAGAATCCTCCGGCTCCTGAGACTCCTCGCGCTACCGCTACTCCCGCACCTGCTGAGGAGAAGCCCGCTCCGAAACTGATTGTTGCGGCACAGGCTCCCACCGGTGTTGGTCTGAGCGCTAACATCGTTATCCCCGTTATTGTCGTCGTTGCTCTGATTGCCGTTGGCGCTGTCGTCATCGTCAAGAAGAAGGGCGGCAAGAAAGAGGAAGCTGCCGAGAAGACCGAGGATAAGCCTGAGGAGAAATCCGAGGACGAATCCAAGGAAGATAAGCAATAATTGGTCTGACGCCTACGATAAGTAAGGCTATCACCCAATAAGCTGAGCACCCCGTGGGGCAACCTGCGGGGTGCTTTTTTGTTTGAATTTTCATGGATAATCGTGATTGACTAAGTGGTAATACTGTGGTATAATAGGTGTATGCAAATGAGGGACATCTCTTTGCTATAACGCAAGAAAATGAATGATACAAAGGAGAAAATATCATGAAGAGCAAAATGACCATGAAGAAGGGTGCCGCGCTGTGCGTGGCTGCTGTGATGGCTTGTGCCGCGCTTGCCGGTTGCAGCAAGAAGGATGACTCTGCACAGAGTGGTGCGAGCAGCGCCGCCACAAGTGAGTCCTCTACAGAAATTCTGGACAACAGCAAGCTGACGGAGATGCCGGACGGTGTCACGCTGAGCGAAGACCAGATGAAGACTACGATGAGTGCGTATGCCGCCTACATGTCTGAGGCGCTGGCTGCTGACGGCTACACCGTTACGGTCCGCTACGACGATGACGGTGTCCATTTCGATGGTTCCAAGACTGCCGATGACGGTTCTACCGTTGAGATTCCGGACCTGTCCAAGTTCGACGACCTGAAGTCGGCTTTTGCTTACCTGTACAACTGCGGTCAGGCTGACGCTGATGGCAACCTGCTGGTTTCCACTTCTGTGTCTGCTGAGGAAGCTGCTGCACAGGAAGCTGCAAGTGGTGATGCTGACGCGACTGCCGATTCTGAGGATACCGATTCTGAGAATACCGATGCAGAGAGCACCGAGGCTGCCTCCGAGGAGACTACTGATGAGGCTCCTTCCGAGGATACCAGTGATGCTGCCGCTGACGCTTCTGCTGATGCCGAGGTCCCCGCTGACGAGACTGCCGTTGGCTGATTGACGCAACCTATCTAAAGGTTTCACGACAAGTGTAGGGGACAGAGACATGGGAGACAAGAAGGTAGAAAAACGTTATGTAGCCACGAAACGGATTCCGGAGTATTGTCCGTTCGGCTCTGTCATGACGCTGGAAGTTGACAGCGAAAATGACGCCCCGGCGGTCTACGGTCGTGTCGTTGGCTTCCAGTATGAAGGCTCTGACGAAATCATCTCGACTATCGAAGGCGATGGGCAAAAGTCGAAGGACGAGCGGGTCTTTGACCGTCTGATGTTTGATGGGTTCCTCGTCAAGCACAAGACAAAGAAAGACCTTGGCAAATACGGTCCTTGTAATGTGACGGAATATGCAATTATGTATGAGGCGGAAGACTCCACCAAGCATAAGAACACGAGAGTGCATGGTATCCCGTCACCGAAAGCCGGACGCTTCGTATGCTTGTTCGAGCTTTACATGGTCACAGAAATTGGGGGAGAGGTCTTTGAACGGTATCTGACCATCGAGAAATCGACCCCTCCGGTGTTCCGATTCGTGACTACCGATTTTTACAGCAGCGTGAGTACCATCATTACCACGATGCTGTGCCGCAACGAGTGTGGATTCCAGATGCTGGCGGACGACAGTAACATGAACCGATGCATGGCGAAGTTCTATGACTCGTTTGGCGAAAAGAAGAATATCATTTTCAACAACACCAAGGACCTCCTTGATACCATCATCTCTGTGAAACTCGTTGATGTGAAGCCGATGGAGGTTGCCGAAAACGCTATCGCAGGATAACAAGTCAGCATGGTGCAAACACCATGAGCAAGGCTAAATTTCATGTGCTTCGAAAGGATAGAGACGCTCTCCCCAAAGAAGTAAAGGGAATTTATAGCGGAGATGAATTTCCCGAATACAAGAATGCGAACACCTTGACAATTGGCGGAAAGACCTACATTGAAGGGCTGGACTATGAGGTCATTTCGTCAGGCAAACACACAAAAATCGAGGTGTGTCCGGCTTGTAAGAAGTTGTCGATTCTATATGCCAAGGGCATGTGCAAAGCATGTGCGCAAAGGACATTGTATCGGCATACGGAAGCAAAGCCAGAAAAAGCAGTAGAAACGCCCAGCCTGCTACACGAAGCGAATGTCGCATTCCGACAGAAGTGGCCTGTAAACATCATTTGCGGGTTGGATAGGATTCGATATGACATCGACAACTATCCTTACACGAAGAAGGAAGAAACGAAAATCGTGAACGCCATCATGAAGATTGAGGACAAGACCATCACAGACTATCTCCTCAAACACTACAAGGATGGTGTACGATATTCCGATATGGCGACCGCTAAGAACACCAGCAAACAAAACGAACACGGATTCGGGAAACGCCGCCTTGCTTATGTGCGGAGCATCTTGAATCAACAAGGACTCCTAAAAGGGTCACGAAAATAAAAATCAGCACCCGTGAGCAGCTTAACCGGCTGGCTTGCGAGTGCTTTTTTGTTTGGCAGGGGAGCGCAGGACTGCGCTTCCAGAACGAAATCAAAACGAAATATTAGCGAAAAGAAAGCGAAAAGAATTTGCCAAAATATGTTGCAGATAATTGCGAACTGCAGATAATGAGAGATGGGAAAGAAAAAAGCACCGCGCTCATATAGAAGCAGCGATGCTTTCGTTCTGTTCTGATGTCAGCCTTCTTGTTCCTCATGAAGCTCTTTCAACTGGTCTTCGGCTTTTGGAATGAAAGAGTTGTAGGTGAGCTTGTTGGGAACAGGGTTTTCGTTATTATAAAAGGTGTTTTTGGTTTTAAGGATAAGTCTTGCGGCAGTAGGCTTTACCTTGGAAACAATATGTTTCGAGTTGACAATCGCTTCGGAAATGTCATCCAACGCATCGGGGCCTAAAGAGATAAGAAACGCTGCAAATTCCTGCGCATAGAGGTCGGCAACAGTTTGAGGCACAGCGGCTTCCTTTGAAACATCGAGGTCATAGCCAAAAAGGTAGCAAAACTGAGCTAGATAGGAAAAATAATAGGACCCGAATCGCACATTTGGTTGAAGGAATGTTTTTTGATAAGCACTGACAGGCATACCAAGCAAAGGGGCATATTCCTCTACGGAGAGACCTAATTGAAGGCGCTTATACTCTATTAAAGCGTTCAAATACTTAGCGGTTCTTTCCGTTTCCGGCAGATAGCGACGAGCCTTCTCTTGAAGGGCAGAAAGCATTTCCTGCCGTTCCTTCGGAGATTCGGCATTCATCTTGCTGTGTAAGCCTTGAAGGTCAAAGACATCATCAACCTTATTACTTGACAAATTCTGTATGTTGTTATCCATCAAAATTCCTCCTGCATATCGTCGGAAATCGAGATTTCTTTATTTTTATAATACCATAAAAACGCAACAAAATCAATCATAAAACAACAAATAAAGGAGAATGACAATGGCAGCTATCATCTATCTGGATATCGCAAAAATGCCGGACGAAGACGGGAATGTATGCGTTCACAGCTTTACCGTGAACCCGCTGGCAACGGATAACAAGTGGAAAGACAACTATGAAGTTGCAGGTCCTACCGATACAGCACGACTCAAAGTGGCAGAGTTATGCCGTGCTACGGAAGAGATTGAACTGCCGAATGGTTCTCAAATCATTGTCTTCACTACGAACGAATCCGTTACGGAAGACGGCAACCGTTTTATCTCACGGCAAGGACAAGAACCCGCTCAGAACACAGACCTGTGGCAGAAACTCAACGCACTGTGCCAGGAACGAGAATGGCAGGTATCATTCGGCACGGAAGGCATCTTGTCTGAGCATGTACATGAGAATACTTGTGCATACATTTCGCACATGATGAGCAAGCTCGATTCTGTCGACCAGAATTCGGACTAAAACAAGTTGTTTATTCCTCAAATTTGTGGTATAATAGAGCCAAAGAAAGGCAGATATACTACACTAGAGCGAGGAAAATACAATGGCTAAACCGACAAATTCAGAAAGAATATATTCGGATAAGCTCCCGATAGTGCTAAAACCTGTTGGCTGTTCTTATACAGATGCCGAATGGAAGCGATATATACGGCTTTTCCCGGCAAATGGCTGGGGCATAGCGGACGAGAAAGATACAAGAGATAATGGGAAAATCAGTGATGTGGTAAAGCAAATCGCTGAAAAACACCCAAAGCAAATCAAAGCAAAAAAATGCCTTTTGTGTGGCTGCATTGATAATGACACTTATAATGCTGCATGGGGTATGTGCAAAAGCTGCAATCATACCGTGTGGAGAAAAGGCAGAAGCAAAAGAAATGCGAAAGTAATAGACCCTCTTACCGGCAAAGAAACAAAAGAATGGAACCGTGACAAAGAGCAAGCCACTTGTGTTGAATGCGGTACGAAAGGAATTACGTATGTTTCTTTTTGCATGTGCTTACATTGCGGAAGAAACCAAAGCGCCCGTATACTGAGAATCGGCGGAAGAAAACGCAGACCCGCAACAGTGAGTCAAGTAGAAGTATACGAAAATAAACTGAATATGATATTCCCAAATGGACCGGATGAACTTCGAGGTGTAAAGCTCATTCGCTGCAAAAGACCATAAATTAGTTGAAAAGACATCCATCTGAGACGAAAATTGTATGCCCTGCACAAAAGCAGGGCTTTTTTCGTACCATGAATCGAGATTGACTAAGTGTAAATAGTGTGGTATAATAGGTGTATCCTGAAAACGAGGATAACACTGAAACCCACACCAAAAAACAACACACAAACAACAAAAAGGAGAACCAACAACATGAAAGATGCTGCGAAAAAGTTCCGCAAAACCTGCGAGAAATGCAACAAGCCGTTCAGTGCGGCCTCTGAGGAGGAGACGCTGTGCCGTGAGTGCCGTATGCGCGAGGACTTCGCCAAGCGCCGTGCGGAGGACGAGGCAATGAAGGAAGCCCGCATGAAGGGTGGCGAAACGTTTGAGACTCGCACCTGCGTCGACTGTGGTACGGAATTCATCATCACGAACCGTGAGCACGACTTCCTTGAGAAGCGCGGCTATTCTATGCCGACCCGCTGCCCCGACTGCCGCCGTCTGCACCGCGACTTTGTGAAGAAGGGTCTGGACAATATCGGCTTGGAGAGCACCTGTGCCGAGTGCGGAAAGCCCCTGCAGTTCACGAACCGTGAGCTGTACTGGTACGCTTCTCACAACTACAAGCTGCCGACTCGCTGCAAGGATTGTCGCGTGAAGCGCAATGAGCATTTTGCGAAGGTCGCTGCTCGCCGGGAGAAGGCTGCCGCAGAGGAGCAGACGGAGACTGTTGTTCAGGCTCCTGCCGAGACCACTGTTGTTGCTGAGACTACCCCCGTCGCCGAGCCCGCCGCACCTGTCGTTGAGACTCCGGCTGCTCCCGATGTCAATGTTCCTGATGCTCCCGCCGCTGAAGTAAAGGAAGAGCAGGGCGTGCCGATGCTGTCCGGCGATATGAGCGCCGAGCCTGCACCGGTTCCTGCCGAGAAGAGCAAGGACGAGACCGTCTGATAAGGCGGCTCTCAGAACAAAGACATCAAACTGACGGCAGAGCTTCACATTAGATGGGGCTTATGCCGAGAAAGGGAGTAAGTTTTGGATAATACCAAACTCAAGGCTAAAAAGCCTAGAATCAAAAAGTCTTACTCGAACAGCAACATCTTCCAGAAACTGATGGTAGATGATGTTCGCAGTAAGATTCTCTTTACCGTCCTGTGCCTGCTGGTCTACCGCCTTGGCTGCGGCGTGACGATTCCGTTCGTCAATACCACGGCGCTCACGGCAATGTTTGGCAGCACCTCGGTGCTCGACTATTACAACCTCGTTTCGGGCGGTGCGTTGTCCCAGTGCGCGGTATTCGCCATTGGCGTATCGGCATATATCAACGCAAGCATCATCATTCAGCTTCTGACGGTGGCTATCCCCAAATTGGAAGAAATCAGTAAGGATATCGGCGGTCAGAAACAAATCAACAAAATCACCCAATATGTGGGCTGTGGGTTGGCGGCCATTACCGCTGTAGGTTACTTCTTTGTCATGAAGAACTACGGTGCAATGAAGTACACTTCCGGCATCTCACAGGTGGTTGAAGCCATTACGGTTATTGCCCTGCTCACAGCGGGCTCACAAATCGTTATCTGGCTTGGCTGGCTGATTGATGAAAAGGGTGTTGGCAACGGTATTTCCCTTATCATCTTTACTGGCATCATTTCCCGCTGGGATGCTATCATCTCTCTGTTCAAGAACTCCATTGCTATGGCACAGGATAAGGGATGGTGGTATTATCTGATGATTCCTGGCGTCATCCTGTTCGTTCTGGCAGCAACCTTCTATGTGGTCTTTGCGAGCGATGCCGAGCGCCGCGTACCGGTCCAGTATGCCGGTAAGACGATTGGCAGTAAGTCTTCTGCGGGTCAGTCAAGCTACATCCCGCTGAAACTTATCATGTCTGGCGTTATGCCTATCATTTTCTCGTCCACCATCTGCAGTCTGCCGTCGCTCATCACGATGTTCATGGACTACAACAAGCATCCGAAGCTGTATCTGGCTTTGGCGAGTTGGAATTCCCGCAACTGGGTCTATGATGTAGTGTATATCGCGTTGATTTTCGCATTCAATCTGTTCTACATCGACATCACCTTTGACCCCATCGAGATGGCAAACAACCTGCGTAAGAACGGTGGCAGCATCCCCGGTATTCGTCCGGGGCGTACTACGAGCGATTACCTGCGCAAAGCCTGTCATTCTCTTGCCGGGTCAGGCGCGTTCGTCCTCTCTGTGATTGCCTGTGTGCCGATTCTGGCAACGGCAGTCACGGGTCTGAATATGCACTTTGGTGGTACGAGCCTGCTGATTGTCACAGGCGTTGCCCTCGAAGTCATTGACTCGCTCAACAGCCAGCTGGTGGTTCGCCATCACAAAGGCTTTTTGTATTAAGGGGAGGGCAACATGGCTATCTATGAAATCATCCTGTGCGTGGTGATTCTGCTGGCTTCTGTTCTGGTCTGCGCCGTGACGCTCTCTATGGACAAGGCTGACAAGAACGCGCTTGGCGTTATCAACGGTCTGAGCGGTTCTATGATGAAGAACTCGAAAGACAGCAACAAGAACTCCGCAAACAAGCTCGTTGCGATTTGCACGGCAGTCCTGCTCGTCATCGCAATCGTGATGTTTGTGGTGAACGGTATCGGAGGGTGAGCACGATGAAAGAGAAACTGAAAAAGGCTAGGGAGGCAATCGTTTCCTTCGTGAAAGCGATTCCCGGCTTCATCAAGAAGACCCCCACGATGCTGCGCAACCTCGTGGTGCCGCGCAATGTGACGTGGCCCACGATGCCGAACACGTTCCGCCGTACCGGCGCGGTGCTGGCTGTCAGTGCCGTGTCTGCCGTCATCATCGGTGTGATGGATGCAGTCTATGGTTTGCTGCTCCACATCCCGTTCATGTTCGGCTAAATGTTAATCGCCCCGGCAGGCTCTCATGTCGCCGGGGCTTTTTGAGTATCTGCAAAGGAGAAACAAATGCGTAAGAAACTTGCAGCAGCACTTGCTGTTATGGTGGTTGCAAGCGCCTGTCTGACGGCTTGCAGCAAAACGGACACGGATGCAGCGACCGCTGAAACCGCAACGGCAGAGACCGCCACGGGGGAGACGGCGGCGATTGAGTATGACTTGGGGCTGGACGATGACGGATACTTCCGCAACGTGACGGCGTCCAAGTACATCAAGATGCCGAAAAACTACGAGAAGTACACGGTCAGCAAGGATGTCTACACCGTGACGGATGACGCTATCCAGAAAGAACTGGACGCGTTCCAGAACAACTACAACCTCACGAAAGAAGTGACGGGTCGTGCCGCGCAGAATGGCGATGTCGTCAACATTGCCTATGAAGGCACGGTGGACGGTGTGGCCTTTACCGGCGGCACCTCGGAGGATTATAGCCTCCAGCTCGGCTCCGGAACCTTCATTGACGGCTTTGAAGACCAAATCGTGGGCCATAACGTAGGGGATTCCTTCGATGTGACCGTCACGTTCCCCGATGGCTACGGCTCTACCACAGACCGCACCACTGGCGAACAAAAAATCGAGCTCTCTAACAAGGAAGCAGTCTTCCATGTGACACTCAACAAGATTTCCGAATATAGCATGACCGATGCAGACGTTACCAGCATTATGAGCGGTAAGACCATGCAGGACGGTACAGCCATTACGACTACTGCGCTTCTCCGCGATTACGTGGAAGAGAATCTGCGTCTGAATCAGGTGAGCAGCGACGTACAGCAGTATTTCTTGGACAACATGAAGGTCAAGAAAGACATCACTGACTTGGTCGATATGAACCTTCAAACCAATCTGAACTATGTCAAGCAGGAAGCCGCAGCCTACGACATGGACCTTGAGACATTCGTTCAGACCTATAGCAACTATAGCTCCTCTGAGGAATACAGCGAGAGCCTCCGCTCTGATGCGGAAGATGGCATCAAGCTCAGCCTTGCAGCACAGTATCTTGCCGAAGAGCAGGGATACAAGCCTACGGAGGATGATGTGCGAGCTTATGTTGGGACAAACTACGACTATGCCGCAGAGACTTACGGCAAAGGACCTCTGGCGCAGGAATGCCTCTACAACAAAATCATGGGCAGATATTGCCTTGATGTGTATGAGCGTTCTGTTGCAGAAGCGTCCAAGTAATTGGGGGTGATACCCATGCCCAAGCGCCTTATCCCTTCAATTCCGGAAGAGGAGTCCTTTGAGCAGACGCTCGTACCGGAGCGACCTGTGCAGCAGGAGACCTACGAGCGAGAGCAAGAACCGGAAGTAGACGAAACCGAGCTGGAAGACGATGAAGAAGATGAGCCGGTGTATGTGAAATCGGCAAAGAAGCAGCCTAAGAAAGGGAAGAGAAAGCCTTCTATCTGGACGGTGCTGCTGATTATCATCGCCATCGCTCTGGTTGGAATCCTTGGCTATATCGGCTACAAGGCTTACGATTATTACCATGTTCCAGCATACGAGACCGGCGAAATTTCGGACGATGAGGAAGAGCCGGAGGAGACTCCGCCGCCCGCTGTACCGGAAAGTGAGCCGACAACAACGGAAGACGAACCGGAAGCAACCCCTAAGCCTCCGTATTCTCAGAACCTTATTGGGTATCTTACCGTTCCCGGCGTGGACGTCACCGAAGAGCCTGTTCTGCAGCATCCTACCGATGATAACTTCTATCTGACCCATAACGAATGGGACAGAGAAAGTATCTGGGGTGCATATTATGTTCCCTCTGAATGGGACGTGAGCAGCGTAGATGATTTGTACCGTGTGACTATCATCTTCGGACACAGTAACGGCAACAGCTTGCATATGAAATTCAGCGTTCTGAAACACTTCAGAGACGTAAACTTTGCAAAAGAACACCGCTATGTGTATTTCACTGTCGGCGGGCATCAGACGCGCTGGAAGATTTTCGCGGTGGCTGATTACCCCGTTGAGCCGACATACGTCATCGCAAACCCTGACGATGAGTATTTTCTTAATGAAGTCGCCAATATGAAGGCACTGTCCTACAACCAGTATGCTACGGATGTTGGGTTGGACGACAAGGTTCTCATCTTGTCTACCTGTTCCGGCGCAGATACCTATGAGACGCGCTTCATAGTGTGTGCAAAACTCGATGCGACATTTTAACATCTGATAAAAAAGCGACCCTCTGATTTTTTCGGAGAGTCGCTATTTTTTGACGGAAAAAGAGCCCCTACCGTAGTTGGTAGAGGTTCTTCTCCACGCAGCCGCACGGGCTGCGACATTTTCAATCTTATACAGTCATACAGACTGCGACTCTCCGCCCAGAAGACGTGATGATGGCAGCGATATTTCAATCTTATGCAGTCATACAGACTGCGACAGCAATAACGCACAACGACTACATTTTGTATATAATATAGCACTATGCGCTTTGCCGTTTTTGATGCTGTATTTATGGTACTTCGCTAATATTTCATTGGTGATTACCTCCATTTTGCTATGTTTGTTGGTGCGAAGCTCGCAACAATTTTATGCTTGCTTACGCTTCGCACTATTTTTTCATCTGTACCAATTATCTCACAATTGCTTGTTACAATCAATCTTGTATGGCGTTTATTTACACTTTATACATAATACTAAGCTATATACCTTCGCATGAACAGCCTCAACGAAACACAAAGAAGTATTGTTTTTTATAGGTAAAATGTTGCACGTTCGTGCGAATTGAGTAAACTTGAGATTATAAGGTCAAAGATATATCTAATGGCGGCAGCTCCGAATTTGCGGATGCCGCTTTTTTGTTTTTAGAAAGGATAATAAAATGTTGAACAAGACTTTGAAGGCGGTCAACAACGATTATAGTCGGGAAGATTTTGAGAATTTAATTGAGATGTTCCGGCAATACGAGACGCTTGTGCTAAAAGTGGAGAACGACATGTACATGCTGCGCGAACCTTCCGATTTAGGGGAGGCAGCGCGGCATCACGCACGATTTGTGCTGTACAGCGACTATTTTGCCACCAACTTGGTGGACTACGCTGTTGGAATTTCGGAGAGACTGGTTCATTTCTTTTCCTTGACTGATGGATTTGCTCATCCGGCATTGAAATGCGTAGAAGGAGTCGAAAATCAAACTAATGATGAGATGTTGCAAGCCGTTAAAACTGCCATGAACGGTGTTGGGGGAGAGCTGTACGACCCATCTTGGAAGCTGTACATTGAGGCAGTTATCAGAGACTGTACAGATGCACAGGACGAAGACGAGCGGGAGGCAATGAGTAGCATCCTATATGTTGGCGTGTACATGATTGCGTATGCACTGCAAGAGACACGCGAGGATTTTGCAGCGTACAATAGCCGCGACAAGCAGGTTGTCAATTTGGCGAGGCTCGTTTTTAATGAGTTGCTTGGTGTGGCGACGAACAAAGAGTACCCGTTGATGGGGTTCAAGGATGAAAAGTAAAAGAAAGCAAAGGAAAAAGAGCCCCTACCATAGTTGGTAGAGGTTCTTTCCCACGCAGCCGCACGGGCTGCGACATTTTAAGTTTTTGCAGTCATACAGACTGCGACGTGCGCTCGATTATCTGTGAGCGCTCAAATTCTGCCTTTCAATCTTATGCAGTCATGCAGACTGCGACACAGCGTTTTGTTGCTATACGGCAATAGGTTCGTCATTTCAATCTTATACCGTCACTCTAATTGTATGTCTATTTGCTACATTGCTAATATTTCATTGGTATTTACCTCCTGTTTTGTGTTTTTGTTTGTACTAATTATCTCACGTTTCACTGATATAATCAATCTTGCATAGCGTTTATTTACACTTTATACATAGTTCATCACAGCTAATTTTAACAGCATATTGCATTATAGCGTCAAAGTTACAGCATTTTGCTGCTATACGGCAATAGGTTTGTTTGACAAAAAGAGGTATAATATGAGCAACAAAAATCCGAAAATCAAAGGCATTCTCTTCAAGCACAGCGAAGATGACTATTCCATCTGGATGCCGGACCTTGCCAAAAATGAGGAAAAGAAAATCCTGCAAGCGCTGGTAGCCGCCTACGGCAACAATGGAACCTCCGTCCGGGGCACCAAAGAGGAAATCCTACAAGCCATCGCAGAGGACTTGTGACTCTTGCTGATTCGTGCGGATTGCATATCATTGGTCTTAGCGTTACTGCAACACAACAGAAAATAAGGAGAATTACCATGAAAAAATTAGTGGCATTTACGCTCGCTGCGGGAATGGTCTTGACCACGCTCAGCGGCTGTGCAGCCAAAAAGACGCAAGGCACAAGCAGCGGCGAAGCGACCAGCATTGTAGAATCTGAAGCAGAGGAAATTGCCGATACCGAGGATAAGAACGGTGCAAGCTCGGAATCGCAATATGATGAGCCGGACAATGTGGTTATCGAGTACGACGGGAGCAAACTCATCGATTTACCGACAGAAAGCATAAAAGTCACATTGCGTGGCAAGCAAATCCTGCCCGGCAGAGATACGGCGGAGACGCTGCAAGAGTCGTTTGAAAACACATTTGTAGACAACTCGCGATTTACCATCAACCGTTGGAACCCAGAATATGTTGTCGGTCCAGACGGAGAATTGACGGTCACAGCTCACTCGGACGATTATAAAACTGAGGACGAGCCGGATGTCAAAGATGTTATCCCAGATTCGTACATGTTCAAAAAAATGAGCGCACTTTCACTGGAGGAAGGCACGCAGTTCGAATTTCTCGGCTTGACGGAAAACTCGTCATTTGACGATGTCTGGAGAACGATGAACCAGTACGGCGACCCGTATGAAGGACACAACTACACCAAAGAAACAGATGAAGAGCGCGGCAGCCGCGCCGGAGTGCTGTGCTATCTCACCAAAGACGGGTATGATATCCAATTCAATTTTGATGGATTTGGGGAATATTTAAGCTCCGTCTTCATCTCATATACGCCTGGCGAGCTGTCTCGTCGAGAAGGGCTGGCGAGCCTGCAAGATAATCAGTAACAGAACAAAGGAGCACAGCATGAGCAATCAGGACACCCAGAACGAAAAAGAAATCGAAGCCCGTATTCACGAAATCCTCATTGCATTTGCTAAGGATTTTCAAGAGTTCATCAGGAACAAGCCTCGCGCAGGTAAGGACTTTTACAAAATCGTGGACATGCACGACCCCAACGGACTTAGTGCTTCCACTGTACGCGTCGTGTCTTTGAGCGATGAGAAGGCTGAAGAGCTGGCACTGGCATGTGTGAATATGGCTAACGCTATGCTTTGGCTGTATTATCACCGAAACCAATTCAAGGGCATCGAGTTTCATACAAATGAGGAGCTTGGCACGACTGAATACATCATGCGTGTCCAACACGATTTGGACGATGTTGATAGTGCGCTGTTCCTCCCTGCGTGGAATCGTCTCGCTACGCACGTTGCCTACGACTGTCAACCGAATGCGTTCGAAGGCAATGTCGAGCAAGAACAGGCGAATTTCGTCAACACATATTTGATGTTGTATGCTTGTTTGCGCAGCTTAAAGGATGGCTCTGCTATCAAACGCATGGTGGATAACAGCGATAACGACCTCGAAAAAATCGGAAATCTGGCATACTACCTGTTTAACAGTAGTTTGGAAAACTATTACAGCGGCATCGAAGACTAACAAGCAGCCCCGTGCAGACACCACCATCTGTGCGGGGGCACTTTTTTGTTTGCTGCACAGGAAAACTTGCGAAAATATGCGAACTGACTACAATAAACATATACGATTAGATATTAACCGAGGAGGGAACAAATTGAAACGACTTACTGCTTTTCTTCTCGCGGGGATTACTGTATTGTCCCTCACGGGATGTGTACCGAGATACGCAGATACTGCTGCTGTAGAACGGAGAAATACAAGACCGACAACGGTGATAACGCAACAGCCAACAGAAGCTATGACGGGAGAGAGCGCGGAGAGTACGCCTGTACCGACGGAAGAACCCATCATCGAAAAGCCGGAGAACGTGGTATTTGCTGAGAATAACACAGCGCGGATTCAGATGCCGAGTGATACACTGACGGTTACATTTGAAGGCAAAGACATCAAGCCTTGCAACGACTCTGTAGGGACGCTGCAGCAGGCTTATGGTGACCTGTTCACCGATAACTCTCACTTGAATTTCAGCCGTTGGGTACTGGAATATGCTATCGGTGAGAACCAAGAGCTCGTGATTCACGGACCCGGTGGCATCTATAAGAGCGATGCTCTGCCGAATGCAAACAATATCATTCCTACCTTCTTCCAGTTTGGCGGACTGCGCAACCTGCAGGCAGAAGGCAGCATCCAGTTTATGTTCCTTGGCATTACCGAAAACGCCACCTTTGATGATGTTCTGAAGACGATGTCTCAGTATGGCGAGCCTGTATCCGGCTGGAACTACGATGAGAAAGCTGCCACAAAGAAGAACGACCTGACGGGTACGCTCAACTACTGGACGGATAGCGGTTACAACATTGAGTTTTACTTCGACAACTACGGCACAACTCTCACGATGGTGTCTATCGCGTATAACCCGGAAGAATTGGCAAATTTGAGCAAGTGAGTGCCGGTCACGAAATAGACATTGCAGTAATGTGCGAATCGAAGTATAATGCTACTGTAATCAGAAAGAACTATCTTTCGCGAGGACTCCGTTAATGACGGCGTTCTCGTTTTCTTTTTGCACAAAAATCATTGCATAAGTGTGCGAACTTAATATTATGGGTATTTACGAAATTTGGTGGTTTGAATAAAATCACTTAATTTTGTATGTATCACAGGCATATGGATGTTTGTTGCGCCTATCGATTTTCCCAGTTGATAGCTCCGCAAGAGTGATATTGCCTTGTGTAATGCCACTCGCAGCAAACACCCAGCCAAGGGAAACACAACCTCCTGCTTCGGCAGGGGAGACTTATCGTAAAGGAGGTGGCGTATATGTCCACTGTATATGTGCTCAATAAAAACGGTAAACCTTTAATGCCTACGACTCGCTGTGGGCATGTACGTCGTCTGCTTAAAGAACAAAAAGCACGAGCCGTAGCATCAAAACCGTTTACCATTCAACTGTTGTATGAAACCGACGATGTAGTACAGCCACTTTACTTGGGCATCGACCCCGGCAGAACCAATATCGGTGTTGCAGTTGTTAAAGCAGACGGCACGGCAGTTTTTACCGCGCATTTGGAAACCCGTAACAAGGAAATTCCCAAGTTGATGAAAAAGCGCAAAGACTCTCGCCGCGCAAGACGCACCAACGGCAGACGCTGCCGCCGTCAACGAAGAGCCAAAGCAAATGGCACCCTTTCTAAAAAGTGCGTAAAACAAACAACTGCTCAAAACGGCAGCGTCAGCAAGCGTGCAAAGAAAATTGGTGTCATCAAGCGCCATCTTCCGGGTTGCGAGAAAGAAGCCCTTTGCATCGGCATAAAGAACAAAGAAGCAAAGTTCAACAATCGCACAAGACCAGAAGGCTGGCTTACACCTACCGCAAATCAGTTGCTGCAGACACACATTAACTTGGTGAAGAAAATTCAGAAGTTTCTTCCTATCAGCGATGTTGTGCTTGAGGTTAATAAATTTGCGTTTATGCGACTGGACAATCCCAATATTCAGAAATGGCAATATCAACAAGGTCCACTCTATCAAAAGGCAAGCCTCGAAGAAGCTGTTTCTGAAATGCAGGAACATCATTGCTTGTTTTGCAAAAACACGATTGACCATTACCACCATGTAGTGCCGCAACATAAAAACGGCAGAAACACCATTGATAATATTGTTGGTTTGTGTACAAAACATCACGACCTCGTACATAAAGAAACAGCATGGCAAGAAAAGCTCGCTAAAAAGAAAACAGGGCTCAATAAAAAGTACGGTGCGTTAAGTGTATTGAATCAAATCATACCGGCACTAACAAAAGAATTGAGCTCTATTTTCCCAAAACACTTTTTTGTAACAACAGGAAAAAGCACATACGATTATCGTGCAGCGCACGGCGTAAGTAAAGACAATTGGCTCGATGCCTATTGTATTGCTTGCTCCGTTTTGCCTAACGATGTTTGCAACAGCAGTATCAATAATCGCGTGCCGTATGAGCTTAAACAGTTTCGTCGCCACGATAGAAGAGCACTGCACAAAGAAAATATGAGCCGTGTGTACACGCTCAATGGTAAAAAGGTTGCCACAAATCGTCATAAAGCTACTGAGCAGACTGCTGACAGTTTGGAAGAGTTTCGTCAAAATCATCCAGATGATGTATGCAAACTCAAGGTAAAAGAGAATCATTCGGAATATCGAAATCCAAAACGCAACTTTCCCGGCTGTGTGTTCCTTGTTGGTAAACGAACTCATGTAATGCAAGGAACCAGCGGCTCACACAACGGTAAAGCAGATGGATATTACGATACAAATGGCAACTCGTATTCATCTGGCAAATGTAAATTTGTTGCCAAAAACGAAGGGATTGTTTTTGCATAAATTAGTAGACCACCTATTTCCGTAAGGAATCCCACCAAAAATAATAAATACCCAATATTATAAAAGTAAAGGTAAAAAATGCGGCACTTATGCAATGGAGGACGAACAATGTACCAGAATATTGATAATATGATTTGTGATGCGGATAGCTGTGAAGCTGCGATATGTGAATGCAAAAGGATGCGAAAAGCAGATATAACGGCTGCAATTATTTGGGCTGCGGTTGCTGTATCCGCTTTTTTGTTAATTTTGTTAGATGCCATATTGGATATAAATATCGGCGATGTAGTGGCTTATATTCTTCTGTTTATGCTCATTGCTTTTCCGGGTATTTGCAGCACTATATACATGATAAAACATGGAACGTTTGGTATTTTTTTCGCAGTTACAAAAACAATTTTTAGAATCGCATATGACGTAACAATGCTTCCATATTTCGGGTGGGTAATCTTGATTTTTACAGGTGCATTTGCATGTGCAGCAATGATATTTGGATGGATATTTTTTGCCGTATATCCAATTATTGATATTGTAGGTTTGTCAATTAAAATCCAAACACTTAAACACACAAAAGAAGCATACGCGCAATACATGAAGCAAACACCAGAACAATAAGCGCAACAAAAGGCTGCCGCCCATCACGGGTAGCAGCCTTCTTTTTTTGTTTGGTGTCTATATCAGTCAATGCTGAGAGACTCCAGCATACGCTAAATCTGTACCGATGAGAGCATCCTCCAGAACAGTACAGGAATGTCTCATTTCACAACTTCGCCAATGTCGTCAGCAAACTTGGAGTCGCACATCATATAGTAGCTGACATCGCCATACTCCAAGCCGAGTTCTTTGGCATAGCTTTCGATGGTATCCAAAACCGACTTTTTTTCAAGCCCAAATTCAGAATGCAGGCGAGCAAACTCTTTGTCAGCAACAGATACGCAAGGACGGTTCGAAGCATCATCGTCCTTATTCGTGAACATACCATCAAAAATGTCGTGCCCGGCACAAAGAGCAGTCTCGTTGTTCATCACATGAGCGATAACAACCGCCTTGCAGTCGAAATCGGAATCTTCCACAAGGAAATCAGAGGGTTTTCCGTGCCGTACAACGACATTTTCGTAAATGTCACGAAGTTCGGCAGGAGCAGAGGAAGAGGTCAACGTCTTTTCATGGCTCCGCATGAACGCGACAAATTTTTCGTCTGAAAGAGTGTCGGTATAAAAACCCACACCGGTAACATGGACTTTGACCAACTTCTCGAAGTATTCGTTGATAGACTTGACTACCCTCTGACGGGCCTCCTCATATGCTTCCTTCACGCAAGCGACAGTGTAGAAGACAGGGAACGGCATGATGTCGACACCGTTGGCAAGGTTTCTATCCCGAATCGGGTCAATGACCTTATGCAGGCAGGAAACATGGTTATAGAGGTCCTGCACGGAGGTAATGTAGCTGGTGACATACAGCTCATTATTCTTGCTGTAATGTCCAAGGAGCCCAACATACAAAGTCTGAACAATCATCCTCTTGAGGTTGAACCAGCGAAGACGCAGGGGCAGGATGACATTTGCTGCAGAACCATCACCATGATACTCAAACGGCGCAGAGACCTTCTCAAGTGTAAACTGGTCGTCTTTATCACCGTACTTACTCTCAAAAAGGCTCAGCATAATATCCGTGGAAGTGAAAGGAATCGCCATCGGGATAGTCTCTTTCAAGAAGGAAAGGAACCATTCGATATTGCACCGCTGCCAAGCCGCATCATCCATGTGGGCACGGAACTTAGAGACAACCTTGTTCTCATCCTTGGTCAATTCTTCATACCCACAAGCCACACGGAACTCATCTTCCGTAACCATGTCCGTGGCATTGGCGAGCTTCCGAATCGTGTTCTCCGTCGGCTGAGACTTGGCATTGCCACTGAGCAGAGAAGTAATATAGGAGCGGGAAAGTCCCGCTTCAAAAGCAAACTTCTCCTGCGACTTCGTACCCATCGCTCTGCGGACGAGCTTTGCCATGTACTGAGCATTGAAGCCGGAACTGTCAATCTGTTTGTCATCAGCCTTGGCTGCAGAAGTATTCCAGCCGGTGATGAGAGAATAGCCGATATCGTTCAGAGAGTACAAGACATGTCCATCGGTCGCTTTTGCAGGGGAAGAGAAGCTGTGATTGTTTTCGAGCGTCTGTACATATCTCCGCAGCAATCGGCACTCGTTGATGTAAATGACATCGGGCACATTGAGGGCGACCAAGCGTCCAATGCGCGTACTGAGGCGCTCGATTTTGGCAGCAATAAAGCTGATATCCTTAAACTGAGCGGGAGTTGTTTCCTCAAATACATCTGCACCAAGTTCAATGCGATTCAAAGCGGTGATTTTTACGCCTTTGTCCTCTGCCATTTTCAAGGCTGCTTCTGCGCCGTAATATACCTTGTCGTATTTAGCAACGGCTTCGGTAAAGTCCGCAGCGGGGTTCGGCAAAGCGATAATGCTTCGTTTGCCATTTTTCTCAGCATAAGCATAAGTCGAAAAAGATACGAGCTTCCACAGAAGCTCTTTCTCAATGTCGAGAATTTCGGCAATCTCCGGGATTTGTGCGGTCAGGATGATGGGTGCTGCAAGGTTTACATAAATCATGGTTTTGCCCTCCAAATGTCTAAAGTTGTCTAAAGCTGTTACTTGCTATATACAATTTTAGACAATTCGCAAGTGAATGCAAGCGTTTTTTTAAAATTTTTTCTTTGTTTACAATCGCTGCTTTGAGCGAGCATTTCCACCAATTCATTTTGAAAATTACAACGAATACGGTTGCGAAAATGTGCGAATTGCCTAAACTTAAAGATGACCACTTTCACAAAACAAATTGGAGGACAACATGGTAGCAAGAATTCTTTGGATGCGAGCATTTACAGGGTATGCCATCCTTGTGCTTTTGGGCATCATTATGGTACTGTGGATTGGCTTGGAAATTGTAATGGCGACACACACGAAAAGAGTGGTGCGGCAAAACGTTGGACAATAGATATCGTCGGGTACATTATTGGAATGCTGTTTGGCGGCGTCTGTTTGCTGATTCCGATATTTATCATTGCCTTTATCATTTCGCTATTCGTTCATTGAGAAGTGGGTATAGCGGGAAATCCTTTGTCGATGACAAGGTCAAATTCGGAAAAATTTCTGAACGAGGAAAAGTAAATGAATAACAACAAAACCGCACATCTCTTCACTTCTTGGCTTCTTGCATCCTTCATCTTTCTTGCTATTCTCGTCGGCACAATCGTCCCCGCATACGCTGCACCGACGCAAGATATGATGGTGACAGACAGCGGCGAGATGCTTTCAGACCGAGAGGAACAGGAAGTCTCCGAGATGCTCTACAGCATCAACCGGCAGACTGGCATCGAGTATCTGGTCTACACCATCAAATCTCTGAACGGCGAAGACATTGAGACCTGTGCGAACAGGTTGTTCAGAACAGCAGGATTAGGGGATAAAGAGAAAGATAACGGACTACTCTTACTCATCTCTTACGATGACCGCAAATTTCGCCTTGAGGTTGGCTACGGGTTAGAGGGAGACACTCCCGACACACAAGCTGCCAATATCATCAACACGATGACACCTTACTTCAAAGAAGGCAACTACGGTGATGGTGTTAAAGCAGCAGTAAAACAAACGGCTGTCATCTTGAACAGTTCCGGTGAATGCAATCAACCAGCGAACAGGGGTTGAGCTCGCGGTATATACGATTGAGACGCTAAACGGGCAGGATATTGAGACGAAAGCCAATGACCTGTTCCGCGAACTGGGACTTGGTGATTCCGAGAAGAACAATGGTCTCCTGCTGTTAATTGCCCTCAACGACCGCAAATTTCGCCTTGAGGTAGGATATGGTTTGGAAGGGACCATCCCGGATACGAAAGCAGCGGAAATCATCAACACGATGACACCGTACTTCAAAGAGAGCAACTACGCTGATGGCATCAAAGCGGCAGTTTCCAAGACGGAGAATGTTCTGAATGGAGAAGCAGACACGACAACAGAGAAAAGCTCACCGACGCGGGGCGATGTTTTCTCGTTGATTTTTGCCATTTTTACGGAATCCCTTGTCGTTGGCTGCATCATCTCTGCCATCCACGATGGCATCAAGGAACGCAGGAAGCGGAGAGCTCGCAAGAATGGTGAGCCCTACATTGATGATGACGACGATTCGAACGACTCTGATAATGACAATTCTTCCGGTGGATGGGGCTTCTTCGACATATTCAGCGATGACGACAGTGGCTCTTGGGGAGGCGGTTCCTCCGGTGGTGGCGGTGCTTCCGGCGGATGGTAACAGCACATCCAAAACGCACGATAAGATTTATTAGAGAACAAAGGAGACATAATTATGAGCGATAACACTGAAAACAAGCAGACTACCCGTAATAATAGTAACGTTGCTGTCATCGTAACGTTTGCTATTATCATTGCGGTGATTGCCTTCTTCATCGGAAGCTACAATCACCTGCAGTCGATGGACGAGAATGTTGACAGTAGCTGGGCACAGGTAGAAAACCAGTTGCAGCGCCGCTACGACCTTATTCCGAACCTTGCGGCAGTTGTAAAGTCGTACTCCGAATATGAGGCACAGACTCTTACAGACATCGTTGCGATGCGTACCTCCGGCACTGTAGAAGGGGAGAAGAAAGCAGACGAAGCCTATACGACCTATGTAAACGCTTTGACTGAGAATTACCCGGAGTTGAAAGCCGACACAGAGTATCAGAGTCTGATGACAGAGCTTGCAGGCACCGAGAACCGCATTGCTGTTGCTCGCCGTGACTACAATAACGCTGTGCAGACTCTCAACGGTGCAATTCGTCGCTTCCCCGGCAGCCTCATCGCCTCAATGAGTGGCGTTGAGAAGCGTGAGTATTTTGAAATTTCAACTGCCGCGCAGGAGAATGTGGACGTCTCTAAGCTGCTGTCCAACGACAACTAACCAATACATATCCGAAGTCGCTCGAAATTCGGGGCGGCTTTTTCGCAACCTAATTTACCATAAAACCTTGCACGTTCGTGCGAATTGAATAGAATAAGAACTGTAAAGTGAAGAAGTGGGGAGCCGCAGAGGAGTTGTCTTCTGCGGCTTTCTGTATCTTTTCACTATCTTTTGAAAATAGACCAACAAACAAAAATAACAACGATATTGCGATGATTAAACCGTTGCATATCATTCGACTATCTTTTGAGCCCCGCGTGGATTGAGTTCTGCGCGGGGCTTTTCCTTTTGGAGGAGTGTATGGCAGAATCAAAAAAGCGCGAATTTAGCCGGGCAATCGCTCAAAAACGGTGTCTCGAAGCCATTGACCGCGCAATTCTCATCAATGAAGGAAAGGCAGAACGCCCATTCCTTTACACTGTCAACGAATTGGTCGTCTTCGGCTCTTTGGTGAGTTCGGAAAAGTCAAAGGTTCACGATGTAGATTTATTTGTCACTTGGAAGCAGAAGCTGGATTTTCAGGATGACTATAAGGCCGCGGACAAGGCTTGGCAGGACTACACCAGAAAATACGCGCCGGATTCTCTCTGGAACGACTGGTATAAGGTTCAGTCTTTCCCACAGACTGATGTGATGAGGTATCTGCGTGGGCGCGGTTCGGGGCTTATTTCATTGCATGGGGAAATCGACCGGATATATGTAGATGGCGGTGTGAATTACACAATTATTCTGGACGGCAAAGTACAAAAAGTCGCTCTGGATGCATTGACGCGCAGGTTCGAAACCGCGTAAGAGGTGAGAAATGCAAACTGCACTGACTTTTGTGGCAATACTTTCCATAGTGATGCTGTTCCTTTACGGAACGTGGCCTACATTCATCCTCTTAGCGGTTCTTGCTGCGGTATCAATGGTCTGCTGCATTGTGGTTTCTTATATTTTGCGAAAGAGAACTGACGAGAAGGACGCAAAAGACGCAGCGCTGCAGAATAAAATTACGAATTGGCGTAAAATCCGGCGTAGGCAGCTCAAAGAAGATGCCAAAAGCAAAGAAGAGCACGACGATATGTTCGACGCCGGTGGCGTAACGCTAGACCTGCGGTTGGCGCTGGAAGAGGACGAGCAGTTTTCTGAGGAAAAGTGTGAAGTAGAGGAAATGGAAGCTCAAATCAGCTTGTGGAATCGAATCGAAGATGCTTTCAAACATTTAGTTAATAGCTGCGTAATCATTGTTTGCCTCTTAGCACTTTCGTCGTTCATCGCTTTTGCATATAGATATGTATGCCGTTTGTGGAGATAAAGGAGTTATACATGTCAGAACCAAAAAACATGGGTAAATTTCACCCAGACCTACTCAGCGACTGGGACTATGTGAATAACACAGACATTGACCAGATGCGGGTATCGACTTCCAGCACAGAGGTCGTCCACTGGGTCTGCGCCAAGTGTGGTCGCAGGTGGGAAGCGTCCATCAGCGACAGGGTACAAGGCAAGGCAGACTGCCCGATTCGGAAATATCACTATATGTTTTCGCATGACGACCAATAAAAAGCATCTTAAACGCACGCGTGCGTTCGGTAAATGCACGCGTGCGTTTTTTGTGCATTATCGTGTATTTATCGCTCATTTTTTGTGAGGAGGAGAGACAGTGACTCAACCGATTCAGGCTGTTCAGATTTATTTTGAGCATCCTTTTGGTGCTGAAAGAGAAGTGCTAAGAGAGTTCTTCTCCTTTGTTGGCTGCTTAGTCAAAACGACTATGATGCCAGTAGAAACTATGCTGGAGAAGCACAAATCACTCGTCGACCCGGGAAGTGAGCGAATCACACATCTGTTTCTTACGGACAAACCGCCGGAAGGCATCGTGCTATCGAAAAACGAGATGTGGTGCAGTTTTCGTATCTTGAAGCGAGAGCTGGCGATAAACGGAAAAGAAATTCTGCACAACGCTGACCAGAAGATTTCTGCTGAACAATTCGAGAAGACGACACTTGATGTGATTATCCGCCGTATCTGGAAGGATGATGAAGCGGCGACTCAAAGCCTTTTGCACATCAACGCTTCTTTCTGGCAGCTCGACCTGTTTGCGTTCCTACAAATCAAAAGCGCATTCCAAGCACTCAAGATGGGCGAATTGATGGCTCTTCCCATGAGAGGTAACTACTATCTGCCGGAAGCTGCTTATCTCAACAAGATGGCGGACGCTTTCATCAATATGGCAAAGCAGTGCAGTATGGGACCGGACAGCATCTATGCGGTCTATGCCTATGTAAATGCACAGCGACATTTACGAGAACTCCTTACATTGCTGGAAGCACATGCTCCGTTGCGCATAAAACTGTATGCCGCTGTAAAGCCGGTACAAGAACTTCTTTCGGAGCTGAATAAAATATACCGTATAGACCCCGACTTCGTGTCCATGTACTGCTTGGCAGCAGCACTGTGCGAAGGACAGGCACAGTTTGCACTCGATGCGCGACCATATCTTAGAGATGCAATAGAGCACGCGTCGGAAGAATTGAAGCCTTTCACAGCAGGAATATTCCTGCGATATGGAGTATCTGAAAAGCAGATGCATTCGGATAACGAAAGAGCGCTGCAGTGCTTCAAGAAGGCACTGCAACTGAACGAGAACTATTATCCTGCAATATTCCAGATAGCTTGTATATTGATACGCAAAAAGATTCAAAAGACATCTATCGTCAATACAAAGATTACAAAGCTGAACGAAGTATGGGCGGACGACACCCAGAACTTCTGAAAGAATGGGATTACGAGCTGAATGTAGGTGTTGACCCGCTGATGGTATCGTCATCCAGCTCAAAAGTGGTTCATTGGATTTGCTCTAGGTGTGGACATAAATGGGAAGCACCCATCAATGGCAGAGCAAAAGAAAACGCAGCATGTCCTGTCTGTACAACAGGCAAAAGAAGGCGGGACGAAAAGAGCAACCTTGCCACAGAACATCCAGAAATTGCTGCTGAATGGAATTACGAAAAAAACAAGAATTTGAAACCAGAATATTTCTCGTCAGGGTCTGCCGAAAAATGTTGGTGGAAATGCAAAAACGGACATTCTTACCAGATGACGATTGCCAGTAGGGTATACGGGCATGACTGTCCGGAATGCTATAAACAAAAACACTTTAAGAGCGTGGTTTGCGTTGAAACAAAAGAGAAATTTTCTACAGCAAAAGAGGCTTCTATTAAATACAAGATTAGTGGTGGTTCGCCTATCTTGAACTGTTGCAACAAGCTACGTACAGTTGCCGGAGGATATCATTGGCTATTTGCCAATGAATACGAAAGCATGACAGAAGAAGAAGTAGATACCTTTCTGAAAGCAAATCCATCACGCGATAAGTTCGTCAAAAAAGGCAGGGCTTACGATTTGACTAATATGCACTTTGGTAAGCTAAAGGTCATTGAGAGAGCGGGAAGCCAAAACGGTCATGCTCGATGGAAATGTCAATGCGATTGCGGAAACGAATGCTTTGTGGTAACGCAAAGTCTTGTAGAAAACAAGAAAACATCCTGTGGTCATTGTAATACGAAAAATGTATCCAGTGCTGAGTAATTCGGTACTGGATTTTTGTTTGGAGCAAAAAATGAGCAAGAACAAAGTATACACGCATGTCTCTCTGTTCTCCGGCGCAGGCGGGCTTGATATTGGCTTGGAGCAGGCGGGGTTTCATACGGTATGGGCAAACGACTTTAACCACGATGCCTGCGAGACCCATAGGCTGTGGAGCAATGCTACGGTGATAGAAGGCAATATCGGCAAAGTAGACTACGATACTATCCCGGATTGCGATATTGCTTCTTTTGGATTCCCGTGCCAGGGTTTCAGCCTGTCGGGACTGAGAAAAGTCGACGATAGCCGGAATGTGCTCTACCGACACTGCGTCAAGCTGGTCGAGAAGAAGCAGCCAAAGCTGTTTCTTGCTGAGAATGTCAAAGGTTTGCTTACGCTTGGCGGCGGAAAAATCAAGGACGCTATCATCGCGGATTTCGAGAGCAAGGGATATGTGGTGTCCATCAACCTTGTCAATGCTGCGGACTATCATGTCCCGGAAGATAGACAGCAAATCCTCCTTGTGGGCATCCGAAAAGACCTTGCTGAGAAGTACGGCGTAGAGTTCAAGGTTCCTGCACCGTTTCCTGACCGCATCAGTATCCGGCAGGCGTTAGAGGAATTAGCACCGGCGGCAGAGGATGAAATCTGCAAAGAAGCCTACTCCTCGCGCTACATGTCCCGGAACCGGAAACGCGGCTGGGACAGCGTATCGTTCACGATTCCCGCGATGGCTAAGCAAGTACCTCTCTGGCCCGGGTCGCCTGATATGGTGAAGGTCGGCAAAGACCTTTGGCAGTTCGGGGAGAAAGGTAGTACCAGACGGCTGTCTTATAAAGAAGCAGCCGCTATCCAGACATTCCCGAAAGATATGGTCTTTTGCGGGAATCTAACGAGCAAGTATAAGCAAATCGGGAATGCAGTGCCTTGCGAACTTGCAAGAGTCGTGGGCACGGAACTGTACCGTATCCTAAATAAAATTGAAGAGCAAGAAAGTCATTGCCCGGCATGAGTGATTCGTGCCGGATTTTTTATTGGAGTCATCATGCCAGAGACAAGAAAATACACCGTCGTTGACCTGTTCGCAGGTGTCGGGGGACTGAGTTACGGTTTTTCAAGAAACGAGCACTATGAAATCATCTTGGCAAACGAGATGCAAAAGGATATCGCAAAAGCATATACCCTCAACCACCCTTCGGTCAATATGCTGCAGGGCGACATCAAAGACCTGTCCGAAAATGTCCTCCGTCAAGCGATAGGAAACCGTACAGTGGATGTCGTGGTCGGTGGTCCGCCGTGTCAGTCGTACTCTACGCTCGGTAAACGCCAAATGGATGCGCGGGCAAATCTCTTCATGGAATACAAGCGTGTTCTCCGCATCCTACATCCGAGAGCCTTCCTGTTCGAAAATGTCAAAGGTATTCTAAGCATGGATAAAGGAGCTCTGTTTGAGCATGTCCGCAAGGAATTCGAGGATATTGGGTACAGCCTCCAATACAAAATCCTCAATGCCGTAGACTACGGTGTACCGCAGCTGCGAGAACGGGTCATTCTAGTTGGGTTCTTGGGCGAGAATCCATTTCAATACCCGGAGCCGACACACGGAGAAGGACTACTGCCGTATGTGACGCTGCAAGATGCGCTCAAAGACCTGCCTGCGCTGGCATGCGGAGAGGAAAACGCCGTGTATGTCGCTCCTCCCGATAACGATTTTCTTTCATGGGTCCGGCAGAGTAGTTCAGATACGCTCACGGAGCATAAAGCCCCGAACAACAGTGCTCATCTTCGCAAAATTATGGCGGCACTCAAAGATGGACAGGGCAAGGATGATTTGCCGGAAGAACTCAGACCCAAGAGCGGGTTCAAGAACACCTACGCGAAACTCTGGTGGGAGAAACCCGCCACTACCATCACACGGAACTTTTCCTGTCCGTCCTCATCAAGATGCATCCATCCGAGAGATTCGAGGGCACTCACGATACGAGAAGGAGCACGGTTACAGAGTTTTCCGGACAACTATCAGTTCTACGGCTCGGATTGCCTGAAGCGCTTAGAAATCGGCAACGCAGTCCCGCCGCTGCTTTCGGTGGCATTGGCTGAACAGATGCTGAAAGCACTCAGTGCAGAAAAATAACATACCTACAGATTTTCGGCACTAAGTAGCCGGGAACGAGGATATTACATGAATAATAATAGCGCCGAATGGCAACACGAATTCTACTTGACGCATGACAAGTACCGGATGCAGGGGCAGGGTACGAATTGCTATAAGGTCGTCAAGGACCTTACTCGTATACTGCAGCTGCCTACCATTGCGAAACTCACGACCGACAACGAATCAGTCATCAGTGATTTTCGACTGAACAGCGGCGAGTATGGGCTTGAGCCCTACGATGAATACGCTATCAAGGTAGATGATACCTACGGCGCATCATTCTATATCCTTGTCCATAGAAGGGCTGATACGACTTTCCTGTGCCCGATTCTCGTGGGCTTTGAGGGTGAGAACACCTGCGCCATGGTCATGCCTACCGATAACTGGCGGATGCGGGAGATGGCGACATTTGTTGAGCTGAGAAGGGCTGGGAAGGAATTCGGTGTGGACGGACTGATGATGGCGGTGAGCACCCGGAATGGGGTATACGGCTACCTTTCCGTCCTGAACGAGTCTGACAACCTGCTGGAACGGTGGCTGCGAACCGAGCGCGATTCCCTGCATATACGGAACTCTGTGACGGCTCCGAGCTCAGCGGCGCTGATATTGCAAATCTGGCTGCATACGATATGTCTCTGGAAACGGCGGTGTCTGAGTCGGAAAGTCGAGCAGCGCATCGTACATGCAAACGGCGAGCAGGAATCGGTCAAGGATGTTAGAGAATGCCTGAACACCTCCAAGCAAACTATCGTGGACCTCAAAAAGGGCATTGTGGTCTATGTGAATGACAGCGCCGGGAAACGGGCGTTTGCGGGGTTCTGTGTACTCCAATCTGAGCGCTGTGGACATTTCCGGCATCTGCAAAGCGGCAGGGTCGTCTATGTGCGCCCTACGACCGTACATTACAAGAAGCTGAACCCCAACAAGGCTATCAGTCAGACTGCCAAGCCGGTAATTTACCGGAATACGGAAGATTTCCTGCGCGAGAAGTCGTATCTCGAAAACGATGTGCTCATGATGCTCAAATACAACGGCATCGAGTATCAGCGGGAAAAGATGTTCCCGTGGATGGGGAAGAAGCGCCTGGATTTCTTCCTGCCGGGCAAGAACATCGCTATCGAGTGTCAGGGTGTGCAGCATTTTTACCCCTACGGAAGCGATGACAAGGATTTCGAGGCACGAAAGCAGCGGGATACCGACAAGTATAACGAATGCACCAGCAACGGCGTACAGGTTATTTATTACATGAGTGACATGATTCCGCTGCCTGACAAGATGGCAAAGAAATACCGGTATGTGACCAGCCTCGATGAGTTGCTGGCGATTCTTAACGATAAATAATTGATTTTTACACCTCCGATGTTATGGCATCGGGGGTTGTTTTTTAGAAGGAGAAAAAAAGTTGACCAAGCAATACAACGACGAGCTAAAACGAGCACCGGCAGGCAAGAAGTATATATATGTTATCACCGAAACAGAAACTGGAAAAATGTATATAGGACAGACCCGAAACTTCCACGCACGTATGTGTTCGCACAGAAATTGTAGATACAGTCAGCATAGTGCAATCGATAGAGCCATTCAAGAAAAAGGCGTAGATGCGTTTGAGTATGAGGTTTTGGAACTGTGTACCGAAGATGAAGCTGATGAAAGAGAACGCTATTGGATAGAGAAAACGGACTCATGCAACGAACAAAAAGGCTTCAATATATTTAAAGGTGGTCAAAAGAGCTTTTCGAACGAAAGTTATGCTATGCTCGTTGAAATGCTTCAACAAGGAATGACATTAAAAGATGCGTGCGATGCCATAAACACATCATCTACTTCTGCAAGACGCGAAATTAAAAGACGAGGCACGGATTTATCAGAAATTCGAAGTTTGGCGGCCGAGCACAAGCATCTGCGCCGTAAGAGTGCTCACAGAAAAGAAATCAATATAACCGATGTATTGAAGATGTACCAAGATGGTATGACCTCAAAAGAAATAGCAAGCCACTATGATATGAACCCGTCGGCTTTTTATCGTCGATTGAAGGAAAATGGGCTGAGTGCCAGAGCGATTGTTCAGCCCAATTACGGGACAGCGTCCATGTTGTTTGATAAAGATAAAGCTATTGCAATGTGTAAGGATGGATATACCGCTCGTGAAATAGGTGCGACTATGGGGTTGCCAAGATACACGGTAGAGAGACTTCTTCGGGAGTCAGGGTATTCCGTATCCTCGATTGCGGATGAAGAAACTGCTGATAAAAGAAGAAAAAGAAACGGGAAACGAAGTCAAAACGGGAATTTTGATTACGAAATGGTTGTGGATTTTTTAAGAGAAGGCTATAAAACCAAAGAGATTGCTGATTTGATAGGAATGTCGAGTACACGATTAACAGCAAAACTTAAACAAAACGGATTTGATATAAAAAATATAACCCCGCTTATAGTTTGCGATGAAACCAAGGAAACGCTCTCCACAATAATGGAAGCATCTAAGGCGTATAACATAAACTACTCATCACTGCGAAAATGCTTTGATAAAAAGCAGGGTTATTGCGGTGGTTACCATTGGCATAAAGAGAAGCGGGAATTTTGACACCTCCGATGTTACGGCATCGGAGGTTTTGTTTTTGGAGGATACTATGAGCAAGGGAATGCGTACAGAGGATGAGGTTCGTGACAGTGCCAAGCTGGTTCTTGGCTTTGATAAGACCGAAGATGGAGTGCAGCAGGGGACTGGGCAAATCACTACCTTCAATCAGCTGGGATTCCGTGGCTGCAACGATAAGCCAGATGGCTGGTATCTGCCGGATGATGCCAGCAAACCCGCCATCATTCTGGAAACGAAATCGGAAGCAGAAGGCGTTTCCAAGGAAAAGCATGTCAAGGAACTGTTCAAGAATATCGATGTAGTTGCCAAGAAATACTCCAAGACCATCGGTATTCTTTATAGCGGTAGTGCTATCCGCGTGTTCAAGAACAAAATCGAGCTGTCTGATGCGTCCAAGAGCTTAGAGGATAAGAACTACTATATCCGCCTGTGTACGAGCCAGAAACTCGACAGCAACTACATCTTCGAAATCACGCAGAAAATCAACAACAGCCTGCATTTCAAGTTCGGCATGACGGACTTGCAGGGCCGGATGATTTTCACGGCTTGCGCCCTTGTCGCCCAGCGTTACAACCCTCAGAACGGTCTTCAAAAACTGAAAGACATGGATTACAGCACCTTCCATAACTGGATTTACAGTGCCCTGTCTAAGGCTCTGGAAGATGATAAGAAGCAGAATAGTAAGCTGGATGTACTTTTGGAGGAGTATGCCTCTGTCCGTATGTCTATCACGGAAAATCAGGAAGCCATCAACGATTTCATCGACAATGTCTGCCAGATTGCCGACCTCGTCAATTCCGATAACTGGAATGGTGAGGATGTCATGGCTATTTTCTTCAACGAGTTTAACCGCTACCGTGGTAAGGCTCAGGCGGGACAGGTGTTTACTCCTGACCATATTGCATCGTTTATGTACCGACTCATTGATGTGAATATGAATGACCGGGTTTTGGATGCTACCTGTGGTTCCGGCACCTTCCTCGTGAAGAGCATGTGCAATATGATTCGTGAGGCAGGCGGCAGCAACACCAGCAAGGCAAAGCAAATCAAGTCTGAGCAGTTATTTGGTATCGAGATGTACCGGAAAGTTTACGCTCTGGCCTGTGCCAACATGATGATTCACAAGGACGGCAAGACCAACCTTGTGCAGATGGATGCCACCTCGGCTGAGGCGACTGAGTGGATTCGGAAGCAGAAAATCACCAAGGTCCTGATGAACCCTCCGTATGAACGGAAATATGGCTGTGCGACTATTGTCTCTAATGTTCTGGACAGCGTTCCTGCCGGTACAAAGTGCGCATTCATTCTTCCCGACAAGAAAATGGAGAAGGAATCCAAGCTGAAAGCCTTACTGGAACGCCATACTCTGACCACCATCGTCAAGCTGCCTGAGAACCTTTTCTTCGGTCTGGGTGTTACTACTTCTATCTTCATCTTCGAGACTGGCAAGCCTCAGAATGGGCGCAACATCAAAGGCTACTATGTTGCTGATGACGGTCTTGAGACGGTCAAGAACAAGGGGCGGCAGGATGTACACGACAAGTGGCCTGCGCTGGAAGATTACTGGGTCAAGGCAATTCAGGATGACAACGATGACCGCTACAACACCCGCCAGCTTATCAATCCGGCTGAACATCTGTCCTATCAGATGCCGGAGAAGCCTTTTGAATTGTACGAGGAAGATTTCATCAAGACTGTGATGGACTACGAGATGTACAAGCGTGGCATCAACGCCAAGGAGTTCGGAGACAAACTGCTGCAGAAGGTGCTCTACGGTTCGACTGTGACCGGCACTGTGGAAGGCACGAATATTCTGGTGGAGAAAGGAGAGGACAATAATGGGGAAGATTGATACTTCCGGGTGGAAGGAGTTTCGGGTCGGGGAGCTGTTCGCGGCAGAAAGAGGAAAGGTAAAAAATATCCAGCCTTTGTGCCCCGGAGAGACTCCAATTATCGCTGCTGGTGCTTATAATCAAGGCATTGCTGGTATGTACGAGATTGATAGTGCATACGAAAACAGGATTACAATTTCCTGCAATGGCGCGGGTTGCGGTAGTACATTTTATCATCCTTACAAATTCAATGTAAATGGTGATGCTATCACGCTTATTGAAAAGAGCTCTATGTCCGATAAAGCCAAAGGATTTATTGCGTGCATTTTGAATGGAGTTTTTACTCGCAAATATAGTTACGAGGAAAAGTGCTCACCTCAAAAGGCACTGGACGAAATCGTAAGACTTCCTTCCACCCCTGACGGTGCCCCCGATTGGGCTTATATGGAATCCTACATGGCGAACCTTGAAGCCAAAGTCGCCGACTCTCTGACCCTGCTGCAGGCTGCGAAAGATGCGGAGAAGAAAAAGGTGGATACGAGGGAGTGGGGAGAGTTCCATCTCTATGATATTTTTAGCATTAGCATGGGTAACAAGTTTGACCGAAGCAAAATGTGTGAGGTTGACGAAGGTATCAATTTTGTTGGCAGAAGTGCGCTGACAAATGGAGTGGCGTGTACCGTTACTTCTGTTGAAGATAAAAAAGGAAATACGGTACAGCCTTATCCGGCAGGTGATATCACCATTGCGTTGGGCGGTAGCATTGGCGCTGCATTTGTTCAAGATAGAGAATTCTACACATCACAGAATGTCTGTGTTTTACATACTGATGACCATTCCATTACTGAAAGAGCAAAATGGTTTGTCTCTGCCTCAATTACCGCAAGTTGTGGGAATTATGAAGCATTCACTGATGAACTGAATAGGCATATAAGAACCGACTTCATCATCCGGCTTCCCGTAGACAAGACCGGTCAGCCTGACTGGGCGTATATGGAGGAGTATATGAGGAAGGTGGAAAGAAAAACCGAGGGTATGCTCAATCAATTTATATCAACATAAAAGGAGGGACAGACGATGTCTCTAATCATTCATTTTCTCACAAAAGACGGCATAGTTGCCATTTCTGACAAACGAACAACCGTCGATAAGGACAAAAAAAATACACATTATATGGATGCTACAACCAAGACAATTGCTTTTCCTAATATGGTAGTCGTAAGCCATTGCGGTGATAATTACATTGATAAAGACAAGAAAATTACAGTAACAAATTTCCTTTTAGAAATTCGTAAAAAATACGGCCAAGCAAATGGAATTAAAGAAATTCCTTTGATTATTGTAAATGAATATGAACATAAAGGATATGAATCAAATATAACTCTTATAATTTCTGGAATTGATTTGTATTCAATGGAAACAATGGTTTATTCTGTTAATCCAAAGAATAAAAACATTAGACTATCTTTTGTAAATAGGTCAATCGGACTTAATATACCGAACGTTGGAACTTATGGAGCTGAATATGGTGGAATGTGGAGTATCACAAATGCCATTATGGAATCCGAATTCAAAATAGATTGGGATAGATTGACCATTGAGGGCGCGATTGACCTTGGCAAGGCTTGCTTAAAGGCTACAGCTACAGCAGCAAAATACGGAACAATACAAGGAGTAAGTGAAACATATGATGTATATATAGTATCATTATTTTCTGGGACGGGATGGATAATAGATGATAAATTAAAGCCTGATGAAAACGCGGCAAACGATGCACGTAAAAAATATATGATGGAACAAGCAGAAAAAGACTATAAAAAGCAAAAGCGCCTAAAGAAAAACGCTGAGAAAAAAGCAAAAGAGCAAACGGAGTCGCCATTGTAACAAGTTCAATGACGACTTTTTATTTAGGATTAGAAAAGCAATGACAGCAGAAGATTTTATCGCCAGAGCAAAGCAAATTCATGGTGACACTTATGATTACTCAAAAGTGAAGTATAAAAACTCTGTATCAAAGGTGGAAATTATATGCCCGGAACATGGCTCGTTTTTTCAAAACGCGGGCAATCATATAAATCCAAAAATACGATGCGGATGCCCGTATTGCGCGGGGAAAAAGGTTATGCCCGGAGTGAATGATTTTGCTACTTTATACCCGGAAGCTGCATCCGAATGGGATTATTCCAAAAACATTGTGCTGCCATCAGAAGTGCTTCCAAGGACAAACAGAAAATACTATTTTCTTTGCTCGAAGGGACATTCATATCTACAATCTCTAAACAACAAAACAAGTAAAAATTACGGATGTCCTTATTGCTCAGGGCAAGCGTTACTTAAAGGATATAACGACCTACAAACGGTTTATCCGGAAATCGCGAAAGAATGGGATTATTCAAGAAACGAGAATGGTCCATCAGATTACCGGTATGGAAGTGGATATAAAGCTTGGTGGGTATGCAACAAGTGCGGATTATCATATCAAAGCCCCATCAATGTCCATATCAGAGGACATAAGTGTCCATATTGTTCGGGGCAGAAGGTTGCCACAGGAAAGAATGATTTGCAGACCTTATATCCAGAAATAGCAAGGGAATATTCTGATAAAAACAGTGTTCCTGTAAACCAAATATCGGCGCATACACACCACAAGGCTATTTGGAATTGTCCGTTCTGTGGCAATGAGTACACAGCTTCCATCAATCATCGAACATCGGGTGGAACAGAGTGTCCGATTTGCGCAAAAGCGTCAAAAGGCGAGCGAATAGTCAAGGCTGTTTTGGATGAGTTTGGTGTTACATATAAGCAGCAGGAAAGTTTCGAGGATTTGAAAGACAAACATCCACTACGGTTTGACTTTACCATTTACCAAGACGATAAACTAATTGCCGTGATTGAATTCAACGGGATTCAGCACTACAAACCAAGAAGTGTTTTCGGCGGAGAAAAGGCATTCCAGATGCAGAAAAAGCACGATTTAATGAAAGTGCAATATTGCGTTGACCACGGTCTGTACTTGTTACAAATCCCGTACAAAACATGTGAGTGTGACACAGAAGAATATGTCAGAAGGCTTTTTAGGAACCTCGACACCTATCAAAAAATCATGGAAAATCAAGCACGTTGGCAACGCTCTGGAATCTTACATCAAAAACTTGTACTGGATGAAGGACATGGAAGGTGACCACATCATTCCTTGGAGCAAGGGCGGGCATACCACGGATGACAACCTGCAGATGTTGTGTAAGAAGTGCAATGCGGCGAAGTCGGATAGATAAAGTCGATAGGGAGAACATGATGGAATATCAATACTTTATGTACGGTATGTTCGATGGCACAGATGGGAATAGATACGACATTTGTATTCCTTCTCCGTTTGTCCGAAATTCAAAAGTTGAAGCCATGAAGGATGAGAACTTTGCCTACCGCTTTTTGGCTATTGATTCGGCTTGGCCTATGCTGATTGCTTTTGCAAATGAGCACTTCGAGTCTATGAACAACGGTAAAATGCAGTTGAAATGCTGGGTAGACAAGAATGTCGTCGGAGCCTATACCTTTGAAGAGTTCAAGAAGAACGGCGGGCATATTCGACAATTGAAACAGAGCAGCAGGGGAAAATATGTAACAGATGAGTCGGACTTCGTCGATACCGATAAGTCGTTTGCCGATGTGTTCCCGAATATGGAGAAGGGAAAGCTCTATTATGTGGATGGGGAAACATATTACATCGGAGAAGTAGTAACTGGTGCAAACTAAAAAATACGGAAAACTCACAAAAAAAGGTGAATTATGAAAGAAACAAAGTCTGAAATTTATAAAATTTTCAAAAAATCGTTGGATGAACCAATCTTTAGTTGCAATAAGCGCTCATTAAGCGTAAAAATTGATACCGCTGTAAAGAAAAGTGCAGTATATTTACTTCATGCAATAAAAGAAGGAAACATGGCAGAATTGCAAAAAGAATACACTTTATTGAAAGCGA
>UMKZ01002394.1_pt1 | contig 42128 bp, 26 predicted proteins | sample 1966441 | NCBI WGS metagenome assembly UMKZ01 (sample SAMEA4836189, study PRJEB28245) | human gut metagenome | biome: gut microbiome; material: fecal sample | place: Denmark | collected 2008
AAAATCATTTCCCGACATTCACCCACATTGTTTGACAATGTGAAAGATATAGGCATACCTGTTAGTAAGGAGCAGATATTCAACGGTAGAACATTTTTCCGTCCTTACTCTTCAAGTATAGGAGATGCCAAACACTCAATCGTTGTTTCTTCACCCAAGTTATATAGGGTAGAGCATAATGTTTTGGTCAATCAGTTGAGCGAGTTGGCTCATATTGGAATCGAAGTTCTCATTATCACGACAGTAAGTAATCCTGAAACAGAATACCTTTTGCAAAGAGGATTGTCTGTAAGAATATTGCCAAAAGTAAAACTGTGTACAACTATCATAGACAAAGACATCGTATGGTATGGCGCTATAAATGCTCTTGGCTATGCAACAGAAGAGGACAATATGATAAAAGTGGTAGACAATAAACTTTCCAATGAATTGTTAGAAGTTCTGCTCACTTCCTAATTTATGCGTAAACAATGCATAAACAAACTGTTTGAGTTATGGATATTCAATGACATGCCACAAAATATCAAATAGAGATAACACGTTGATAATCAATGAAAGTTTATAATAACGAAATATTACGGACTATCATTCTATTGGTCTCATAATCTGGAGGTCCCTGGTTCAAGCCCAGGCTGGTCCACAAACGAAATCAGGCATTTACAAACAATTGTAGATGCCTGATTTTTTTATGCTTGCAATAGCCATTTCCAAGCAGGAATGATTTTAATCTGTTTATTTTCGGCTATTAAATCTTCTTCTTCCTCTTTTGTAATGATGTAAAGATGGTCACATTCTGTTTGTTTTGAAGCCTCTAATAAACCATCAATTTCTCGTTTACGAGTATCAGGATCCGACATGCCCCAAGTAACCTGATATAATGAAACGACCGCTTCGTCACGCTGTACAACAAAGTCACATTCACCATTTCCTAAGTAATATGTAATCTTTTCATCAGGCTCTTTCTTCCTATTCAATTGCATAAACACGGTGTTCTCCAGATATTTCCCCATATCGTTACTTTGAGGCAGGAGAACAGCGTTACGCATACCGTTGTCTATAAAGTAATATTTATACAAAGAATTATGCTCCTTAACTAGTGAACGCTCATATTTGGGGATTCTCAAGAACATAAAAATATCGCATATATAGTTTGCCCATTGGTATAGGTCGTTTTTCGTTACTTTCAGTCCCTGCGAGCGTATATCATTATAAATTGAATTTATTGAAGTCGGCTTGGTCAAGTTAGCCATAATCCTTTTCACAAAATACCTCACAACTTCCGTATTGGATATCTTATAATGCTCTGCCAAGTCTTTCAACAACATGGTATCAAAATAGCCGTGAAGTAGCTTTAGCTTATCAGATTGTATATCTGTTAATACAACCTCAGGAAAAGCACTCGACTGATTATACTCAACAAAGGCATTTCTAAGTTTTGCCTTATCTTGTTCCAGATACGTATTTACCTTAATTCCCTTGAAACGACAATATTCATTGAATGACAAAGGATAGGTCTCATACTCCAACGGATACCCCCTTAAAGCAGAACTCAGTTCAGTAGAAAGCATTGTGGCATTACTACCACAAACATAAATATTCTTGCAGTAAGTCTTGTATATTCTCAGAACGAAGTATTCCCATTTAGGTATGAGCTGTAATTCATCGAAAAACATATATACCTCTTGTATGGGAATATTAGGATACATTTCCATATAAGAAACTAACACTGTATCTAAGTCTTCGGCAGACAGATTAACGAGACGTTCGTCATCAAATCCAAGCCAAAGAATTCTTTCTGGTGAAACCCCACTTTCTATTAGGTTGTTAATGGCAATCATCATTAAAGTTGATTTACCACATCGACGAACACCGGGTATAGTTATAATCTTCTTCCTATTAATAGGCAACTCGATATCTCTATCGATAACATCGAAAGGAATTTCACTCTGCTTAATGGCAATTAGTGATTTTATTACGTCTTTCAGCATATCTTTCTTTTTTATAGATACAAATATAACAGATTCTTTCCTTAAAAAAGAGAAAGAAATCTGTTATTTATATCTATTTCCGTACAACTATATCTTTTTTGCTCCTATAACCACCTTATTTCCGATTATTCAAGAAATAAACCGGATAGTTTCTTTCGCCCTCTTTTCTTAGTACGCCTGTTTCCGTGAAGTGCCTCAGCCATTTAAGCGCAGTACTCTGCCGTAAATTAAAGAGCATTTCCATAGCACGGCGGTTGATATAGCTGTTAGCAGAAAGATACTCCTTTATCTTCTCTAACATCTCTTCTTCGGTAAATACCTTCGATTTTGTAGAGAACTGCGCACGCTCAAAGCGTGCTTTTGTTTTCACTTCTTGCAGCAGAGAGAAATCGGGACGGAACTTGATGTTTCGCACGCTGATATAATCGCCACGCGCTTTGTCAACCGATTTACCATCGGGCATGTCCAAGTCTACCGATAACGAAAAGTAGCCAATATTAGGAATATAGAAACGGTTGCCTTGCGACAATTCACTAAGCATTTGTTCTCTCAATGCCGACAACGCAGCCTCTACATCGCCTTTAGTTAGCGAGCAAGAAGATTCGATACTGTTTTCTAGTTGACTGGCCGACATGGGTGCGCCTTCATAAATACGAGCAAAATGTCGTTCTTCACCAGTACTTTGTGAGTTCTTTATAGACTGGATTTCGTATTTGATACTCATAGTTTTAGATTATAGGTGATTAATACACAAATATACGATTTTTAAGCTGAAAAACGAGAGTATCGCATGAAAATACGAATAAAATAACTGAAAGCCTTATCAAAGTGTGCAAATAATACGGCAAAGTGTCACTTCGACCGATACGAACGTTCACAACGACCGATACGAACGTTCACATCGGTCGATACGAACGCTAACATCGACCGTTGTGAGACGACTTCGTTAAAGATTTTCATGACCTACATGCCAAGCTTCAGCCTTGCCTTCATGCTACTAATCTCCAAAATATTGGTAATGACACTCACTATGCCAAGACAAATTATCAACAGAAGCATTATCACGGCTATCATTCTGGAATATTGCTCTATAAACATCAATATGCCGGTAGTGGCATTGATGGAAAACAAGGGTATATCGATAGGCGTGGAAAGAAGATAAGCCATTACGCCACCGCCGCACAATATTCCGAGTACAAATGTGGCTACCATAGCGTATCTATAACGGCGCAAGGTGGCTTCTTCATGCTGTTTTATATACTCTACAGCATCGAGGCGACGAGTGAGCGACTTCATGAATCTGTCTTTATCGTCGAATTTTGGTTTTGCGGCAAGGAATAAATCCTCAAGTTGTTTATCTTTCGTCATACTTTAGTCGTTCTTTTAGTTTATCGCGTCCTCGCGAGAGTTGTTTCTTTATGGCATCTTCAGAGTCGGCTGTGATGGCCGAAATATCCTTGATGCTGTATCCATTCAGATAGAAAAGCGTTACCGCAGACCTTTCTTTTGGCGGCAAGGTACGCAGTGCAAGATAAAGGCCTTGGTAAGCGAATGTTGAGTCTGTATAAGTATCGGCAGCCAATTGGCGTGCTTCTTCTATATCGCTTGTCACCACGCAACTTGCTTTGTGGTTAAGAAATGTATTATGAGCAATCTTAAAAAGCCACGACCTGAATCGGCCTCTTTCCTGATAGCCCGAAGACGAAAGATAAGCCTTTACAAGAGCATCTTGTGCTATGTCGTCGGCATCGTCGCGGTTGCCACAGCACAAGGCAAGCAGGAAAGCTCGTAGCGCTTCCTGCTCACTCTCAACTAAACTTATAAATTGCTCTCTTGTCATAGTTCCGTTATGACTGACGCAAGTTCTGTTCTTCGGCTTCCATCTCTTTTGCAAGCATCTTTTTGCCCATTAGATAAGTAAAAAGCAGCGAAACACCGATAGCCAATATAGCAACGCAACCAACGACATACAACTGTAAATCAACGGCAAGAGAATTACCTACCAATATGGCATATATCAAAAGACCTATGCCTAAAACAACAGCCATAAGCCCCCACTGAAGTTTTTTAAGCAACTTCTCTTTGAGAAGTTTGTCTGGAGCGCTCGTTTTCTTTACAAGTTCTTCAATGTTTACATCCGCATTCTTTTCAAGGGCTGCCAGAATGATTTCTTTTTTGTTGTTCTCTGATATGATTTTTCTTTTCAAAATCAGATAAACTATACTAATAGGAAGAGCAACACATATTCCTATAGGGACTAATAATTCAGTTAAATCTTCAAAATTCATAATCTTTATTTTTTTAGTTTGTTAAACTTACTATTATTTTCTGAACCGATTCATCATAATAACAGATAAAACAACCGAAAGGTGACATCAGTCTATTGTTTTTTTAGGAATTTCCCTCTCAACTTATAGGGATTCATACCTATGAGTTCTAAATGAATGGACTACCTTTGCTAAAACAAAAACTAACAATAACCTTCAAAAACAGAATGAATTATGAAAAGATGGATGTCTATTTTAGCCACTTTGATATTTGCTGTATGCCTATCGGCATCGGCCAAAGATAACAAGAAGAACGTAGAGCGCGGAATGAGCCAACAAGAGGTTATCAATATTCTGGGTGAGCCCAAGTTGCGCAGCTTCGACGAGTATGGCGATAAATGGGAGTTTTATAAAACCAGTATCATAGCTGACGACAAGTATATCGTTGTAAGATTCGACAGAACCGGAAAGGTGGTGAGTTATAATTCAAGATTTATAGAACCAATCGCGAATAATGCAGGCGGTCGTCCTCAATGCCCTACTCCTCCGGCATACGAAGAAGTGCCATTGCCTATTGAACCGATGTACCCCGTATATTGCCTTGACGATGTCTCTTTCTCTAAACTATACAATAAAGTGAAGAAAGCTAGTTTCGACGACACTAAGTTCGATCTACTGGAGGTAGCCAGCCTCGGTTGTTACTACTCGTGCGCCCAGACAGTTCGCATGATGAAAATGTTCTCGTTTGGCGACGAACAACTGAAAGTTCTCAGAATGATGGCTCCGCGCATTATCGACCCGCAGAACGCCACCGATATCTACAAAGTATTCTCGTTCGACAGCGAAAAAGAAAAGGCTGGAGAGATAATGAGAAGAAGCAGATAATCTCAGCAACCTTTTAATTATCACTTTATTAATTTTTTATATTATCTTTGTCGGTTACAATAAGTACTATTTTAGTTAACCTAACGAAGTTTTTATGACAAATTTAAAGAATCTCATAATGTGTGCTGCGGCCTTTTCGCCTTCTGTCTTAGGAGCGAAAGAACTGCCTAATATCATTTATATAGTAACCGACCAACAAACAGCTTCGGCAATGAGCTGCATGGGAAATACTGACGTGCAGACTCCTAATATGGACCGTTTGGCACAAGCTGGAGTATTGTTTAGAAACGCTTATTGTTCGGCACCTTTGAGTGGCCCTTCAAGAGCGTCTATGTTTACAGGACACATGTCTCACGAAATAGGCCTCGCCCGAAACAACGTGCCTATGGCCGATTCTTTGCGTACATCAAGCTTGGGATGGCTGGTACAACGCGCAGGATACGATTGTATATATGCCGGCAAATGGCATGTGCACACCGCTTCAATGCCCGATAAAGAATTCGGTTTTTCTGTAATCCATCCGCATAATGATAATGGATTGGCAGAGTCGGCAGTCGCTTTCCTAGAACAGAAGCATTCTAAACCTTTCTTCTTGGTTGTAGGATTCGACAATCCTCATAATATATGCGAATATGCACGTAGCCAAAACCTTCCTTTCGGAAATCAGCCTGAGCTGCCGCAAGATGAATGGCCGGGACTGCCGCAGAACTTTGCCCGCAATCCGTACGACGCTGATGTGATAGACTATGAGCAAACGCAGAATTATTCAGCTTATCCTACACGCCATTTTACTCCCGACGACTGGAGACGCTACCGTAGCCTCTATTTCCGCTTGGTAAAGAAGGTGGATGCCGAAATCGGTAAGATTGTAGACGCCATAGATAAACAGAATCTATGGAAAAATACTGTTATTATCTTTACCAGCGACCACGGAGACGGTGTGGGAGCGCATCACTGGAATCAGAAATCAGCACTGTATGAAGAAGTTGTGAATATTCCTCTGATTGTAACTCTACCAGGAAAGAAGAACGCAGGCAAAGAATTGCCTCAGTTGGTTAACGAAGGCGTTGACTTCTTCGCTTCTGTTTGCGACTGGGCAGGCGTTGCTCTTCCCGAAGGCTTGCATGGAGTATCATTCAAATCATTGGTAGAGAATGCCTACCCTAAACAGGCGCATCAATCGTATGTGGTTACAGAAACTACTTTCGACAAGGGCGTTGCACGCGGCTGGGCGTTACGCACTGATCACTACAAGTATGTGCTGTACGACAAAGGCCTATATCGCGAACAACTCTATGATATGGACAACGACCGCGGAGAAATGCGCAATTTGGCTATAGAGAAAAAATACCGCGAAGTATTGTTGCAGCATCGCGCTTATCTGAACGAATGGATGAAGTTACACCGCATACCTCAGATACGTCCCGAAGTACACTTGATTCCGGATATGTAATAATAGAAACCTATAAATATGGAAAAGGTTGTGTCACAAAACGATGGCACAACCTTTTTATTTTATATAGCAATAAGTTGAGAATGATTTTATCACCTTTTTTGTACAATCTTCGTTTTTTATGAATTAAATATCTCTTACTTTTGTATATATAATTATTAACAACCTTATTTTAACCCGTACCTATGCCTAAAAAGATTTTCCAACTGCTATTTGGTTTACTTTTTCTTAACTCTACTGCTTTTGCGCAATTCGTAGGTTTTGAAGAAGGAATACCGCAGAACTTCGAGAGTTCGAAGAAAAAAGAATTGGCTTTATCAACCTCGTTCTATAAAGAAGGAAGCAAGAGTTTGGAGTGGAAGTTCGCTCCAAACAGTGTATTGAACGTTCCATCCGAATCGGCCTTCACATTAAAAGACGATAACGGTATCTATTTATGGATATATAACGAAAAGCCTCAGCAAGACTCTCTGCGCTTTGAGTTCTACGCTCCTAACGGACAAGTTTCTTATCACTTCGGATTCCGACTCTATTCTGCCGGATGGCGTGCCTGCTGGATAGGCTTCAAGCACATGCAAGGAGATAAGCAGAATAAGAAAATAGCCGGCTACCGCATCGTTGCCCCAAACCGTAAGGGACGAGTATTCATAGACCGAATTACATTCCCTATGAAAAAGGTAAACGACCGTACTACTCCCGACATGCAGATGCCTACAAACAACTCGCTTACATACCGAGACTTGTGGCACTGGTGCCGCGTTTGGCAATGGGAACAATATAAATACGACTTGCCTCTGAGCAACTCACTGACAGCCGACGAAAAGAATGAACTGAATACCGTAGAATCTAGACTTACAGCGGCTCTCGACATTAAAAAAGCACCTAAGAAGGAGGTTGCAAAAGCCTATAACACATTCAAGGCTGCCAACATCCGTCCTTCGGGCAACGGATTTACCGGTGCTCCTGTTGTTGCTCCCGATGAACTTGACCGCAAGAAAGGCGAAATGTCATGGAATAATATAGAAGAAATGCTCGCCGGATTTGCCTATGACGCATACTATAACCACTCGGAACAAGCCCAAAAGAACTACTTCCTCGTTTGGGACTATGCCATAGACCAAGGCTTCGCTTTCGGTAGCGGCATGGGAACAAACCACCACTACGGTTATCAGGTACGAAAAATATATACCACAGCATGGCTGATGCGCGACGCTATATGGAATGCTCCTAACCGTGACAATATTCTTTCGGCACTTATTTTCTGGTCGGCACTGCAGGAAACCAGAATTCCTTTCCAGTACGGACGAGACGAGTTGCTTGATAGTTGGCATACCCTGCTGATGGCAAAAACAGTAGCGGCACTCTTGTTTGTAGACGAAAGAGAAAGAGCACGCGCCCTTGCCGGACTCTCAAGATGGCTGAGCGGTTCGTTACAATACAGCCCAGGTACCATTGGAGGTATCAAGGTAGACGGAACCACTTTCCATCACGGAGGATTCTATCCCGCATATACCACCGGAGTACTTGCTATGGCAGGACAATATATAGCGCTTACTAACAATACACGATATGTACCTACCGTGGAAGCACGCCAAGTGCTGAAATCGGCATTCATTTCTATGCGTAACTATAGCAATATCTACGAATGGGGTATCGGCCTGGGTGGAAGACACCCATTCGGATTCGGCATGAAAGAAGACGATGTTGCTTCATTCGCATATATCGCCCTCGCCGGAGACTTGTCGGGAGAAGGAAATAAGTTCGACCACCACTTGGCGGCAGACTATCTTCGCCTTTGCGACAAGGACACTCCCGAAGCCGCATACTTCAAAAAAGAAGGAATCACCCCGGCTAAGGCGCCGCAAGGCTTCTTTGTATACAACTACGGTTCGGCAGGTATCTTCCGCCGAAGCGACTGGATGGTTACCTTGAAAGGTTATACTACCGATGTTTGGGGCTCTGAAATTTATAAGAAAGATAACCGCTACGGACGCTACCAAAGCTATGGTTCGGTTCAAATCATGGGATATCCTAATCGCAAAGACAGCGGTTTCGATGAAAACGGATGGGACTGGAACCGCCTGCCGGGTACCACTACCATACATTTGCCGTACGAGTTGCTCGATAGTCCGCTGCCGGGCACTACCATGGCGCATTCTACAGAAAACTTCTCGGGCAGTAGCTCTCTGGAAGGCAAAAACGGTATGTTTGCCATGAAGCTCATGGAACGTAAATTTAAAAACTTTACGCCCGACTTCGTTGCCCGTAAATCGGTGTTCTGTTTCGATAACCGCATGGTTTGTCTGGGTACAGGCATCAATAACAGCAACGCTTCTTACCCTACTGAAACTACCCTCTTCCAAAGCACTTTCCAGAAAGGCAAAAGCGACATATATGTAGACGGAAAACAGAAAGACGCACCTTTCCATCAGGAATTGAAAGACGGAAAGAGCCATTGCATTCAGGACGGATACAACAATTACTACCTGATAAACGGTGACAACGTACGGGTACAAATTGCCGATCAGGAGTCTCGTCATGAGAAAACCCGTGCTAAGACGCAAGGAACTTTTGCTTCGGCCTATATCAACCACGGAACAGCGCCTAAGAACGCCGCATACGAATATATGGTATTGATTCAGCCTACCAAGGAAGAACTGAATGCAGCATGCCAGAAAGCTCCTTATCAGGTAATACAGAAAGACAATACCGCCCATGTAGTAGCCGATAAGCAGACAGGCATCACAGCATACGCTGCTTTCGATACTTATCAACCTAAAAATGATGAGTTGTTCGTTTCCATACCGGCCGAAACGATGGTAATGCGTAAACAGTCGGGCGCCAACGTATTGATGAGCGTATGCGACCCGAACCTTAATATCGCAGAAAAGACCTACACCACCAAAGAGCCAAGCCGACCCATTGAAAAGAAGCTTACTCTGAAAGGTAAATGGAAAATGGCTACACCGAATGAGAAAGTAAACGTAAGCTCTAACCAATCAGAAACGATTGTAACCGTAACTTGCCAGCACGGACAACCGGTAGAATTTACGTTAGCACAAGAATAATAGAACTCTAAAATAAACAAACGAGGAAGTAACGGCTGAAATAAACAGAGCCATACTTCCTCGTTTGTATTATATCTATACACGAGACAATATCAAGTCGGCTAATAATACAGCCGTTTCAGCCTCTCCTTTAGGAGAATCTTTAGGCTTCCAAGCCACAATAAATCGCACAGAAGCCGATTTTACCTCATATCCTTTCTCCTTCCAATCAGACAAAGCTGTCTGCATTGTAGATGAGAGTCTAGCTACAGGCTTATTATTCGATGTCTCAAACAAAAAATAGTCTTTATACGTTAAACTATCACCACCCCTTAAAGACAGTATGTCCATTTTACGGCTTTTAAAGAAATCAAGATATACATCTTTATGAGATAACTGTAAAACGACCTCTTCGGGCATAGGATACTGATTCTTATCAACAGCATATTTATCTACGCTCAGCCCATCGAATATATCTCCATCAGTATGAATAAACAAGCGCTGTTTTGCCCGAGTTATGCCCACATAATATCGCCGCCACAACTCGTCGTTGCGTATGAAATTTCCGGATATAAACATGTATATGTTATCAAACTCCCTGCCTTTAGCCTTATGAATGGTAGAAACAATCACATCGGCACCAGATATATCACAGAAATCCTCCGTTGACGATTCAAATACGTACTCCTTAAAATCGGTACAGTATTTAGCCTTATTAGTCCGTTCAAACAACTCTATACAACGCTTCACATACTGTAAGCTTGAACTATCTTTATAATAACTATAAACCGACTTTTTGGCTTCTTCCCATAATTCATCACTGATAAGAGGTGAATGAACCCTTTTATCTATATACTTCAAGAAATACCTCATTTCCGCCAAATTCCAAAAACGGAAACCTTCTATAGACTGTACTAATTTGCTGTTAATTCCATATTTGCGCAACATAGCCACAAATATTACAGCCTCCTCGTTTGTCTGAGTCAATATACATGATGTTCCGCCTTCGTTATAATGATGAATCAAATCTTTTACCAAAGGCAAATACATATATTTTGAAGCATAACGAGTAACGCCTACCCATCCGGCATCACCTTTCATTGACACAATAGGCGTACTCTTCATTCTGCCCCCGATAGACTTCACAAAACTATTCGCGAAATTAACCACATGTTCAGAACTACGGTAATTCTCAGTCATTTCTATAAACTTGCCTCCAGTTACCTTAGACAACTGATACATATAGCAAGAGCTTGAACCTCTAAATTCATAGATATTCTGATCGTCATCGCCAACGGCTATCACACGCATATCCTCATTATTGTCCATCAAGGCCTTTACCAAGGCATAATCGTCTTTACTCATATCTTGAGCCTCATCAATAACCAATACCGTCTTGCCTATCTTATTTGGTTCAACTTCGCCTTGACTTATCATTTCGGCCGCCTTAGCCACTACATCTTTTACCTCTTCAAGATTACCTATCCTTCCCAAAAGATCAAAACAATACGAATGAAAGGTTTTAATCTCTACAAAATGAGCAGCGTTTCCTATTAAATCCATTAAACGCTGCTTAAATTCCGTAGCAGCCGCTCTTGAAAAGGTCAACATTAAAAGTTGCTCATGCTTTACGTCTTCAAGCAACAACAACGAAGCTAATTTATGAACCAAGACACGTGTTTTTCCACTGCCCGGTCCTGCAGCTACAACTATGCAACGAGACTCTTTATCTGAAATAATCTCCATTTGTCGCTTAGACAACTGACCAAACAGCTGATGATACTTCTCGGGAGTAAGGTTACGTTGTATTTCATTCACCCTCTCTCCTTTAAAATACTTTGCCACGAATTTCTTATAATCCATCTGAAAATAGTCCTGCACATACTGTAAGGCGGCATTGTAATCTCTCACCATCAAATTGGCGTACTCTCCCACAATATGAACCTGCTGTATCTTTTGTTTATAGAACTCATTGAGCAATCTATAATCTTCTTGTTTATACCTTAATTTATTATCTTTCAACCTGCGAATATCCATCGCATTATAAAGGACTAAAAATCCACCTTCCAATTTAAGAGCACCTATCTTCGACAAATATAAAAGAGCCTCTTCCACGTCCTCCAACTGGATATTCTGGGCGTTACAGAAAATAGAATGCAGATTAGATTTTATCTGATTCAAGAGTTCAATGACGGAAAACTTAATAGCATTGTTATCGTCAGTATCCGGTTTTGCTTCTACCGCCTGCTGATATAGCCATTCTACTGTAAAACGACATATTTCCAAGCGTTTTTCAAAACGACTCATAATAGATTCAATATCAGACAGACAAACTACCTCTATATTATGAGCAGCATCTTCTCTTTTGCGGATATATCCTTTTACGGTGAGAAAATACAGCAATGTCCTGATATCTTTTTCTCTTGATGTAACTATACCGTCATTAATCGCCTTATCGTTTAACTGCTTACACGATACACATGAAGAGCTGTCCGAAATATGTTCAAGTATATACTGTTCAAGTTTGGCAAAACGTTCAAAAAGGTTCTTAGATTTACGTTCTGAGTCGCCTATATCTTGTAAATAAGCAGAAATGTCCTTACTATCGGCCAATATACCTTCTTGACGCATTCTTTCTACCACTGAAACTACCTCAGCCTTTTTTATACCCAATATATCAGCTAAATAATCAATCCTCGATTCACCCTCAGAGTCATTAGCCTTCGAAATATACTTCTGAGAAATCAGCGATTTGATAATACTTACAGCTTTTTCTATTTCGTTACTATCAAAAAGAGTAGATTCTGATATACGCTTTCTGGCTTCATCTATATTTTTCACGGTAATACCTGTAGCGTACACATGAGGCACATTATTTCCTCTCTCTAAATATCCACCTTGCTCTAGGGTTGCCAATGCAGTCCGCACACGAGTCTCAATATCCGAAACCGAGTCATCCCATCCTGCCTGCCTAGCTATTTCCAAAGCAGAGCAAGACACACGCATACGCTGGCGAGTAAGGTCTTTTACCGCTTTCCATACTTGCTGTATCTCGCTGATACTAAGTTTGGTTTGATTTAGTAATATAAAATGCTTATCTAAGTCGTTATCACTATAAAGCACAAAGCACCGTGCATTTAGATGCGGATCGCGCCCGGCTCTGCCTGCTTCTTGAACGTAATTCTCTAAAGAATCAGAAATATCATAATGTACTACAAGTCCTACGTCTTTCTTGTCGACTCCCATACCAAAAGCCGAAGTAGCTACAATAATACGTACATTATCGTTCATAAATGCATTCTGGTTGGCTACTTTTTCATCAGCCTCCATTCTTCCGTTAAAAGGAAGAGCTTTATAGCCATCACGAGTCAGTTTACTAGCTAAATCTTTAGTACGCTTAGTACGTGAAACATAAATTATAGTAGGGCATCCAGATGATTCTGCCACTAATTCTCTTAATTTTAAATATTTATCATCATCGGTATCTGCGTGTATTACAGAATAATGCAGATTTGTTCTCGAAGCTGTAGAAGCGAAAAGAGACAAATCGATATCTAATGTATGTTTGAAATAATCGCAGATATCTTGTACTACTTTCTGCTTTGCAGTAGCTGTAAAACAAGATACGGCTATAGAATTCTTACATCCTTTTTTCTTTTGATAGTCTCTGATAAACTTACCTATATAAAGGTAGTCAACTCTGAAATCTTGTCCCCATGAAGAAAAACAATGAGCTTCGTCTATTACAAACCTTACTACATGACGCGCTAACAAAATCTTTTCGATAGTTTTAGAACGCAACATTTCTGGAGCTATATACAAAAGTGACGCATCACCGTCTTGTACTCGCTTTATAGCCAATGCTCTAGAAATAGGATCTAAAAGACCGTTAATGGTAACAGCATCAGTTATTCCTCTGTCTACCAAATTATCCACCTGATCTTTCATCAATGATTGTAAAGGCGAAATAACGACAGTAAGACCATGCACTGAACGCCCCTCCATTAATGCCGGAAGCTGAAAAGTCAAAGACTTGCCACCACCTGTAGGGAATATAGCCAACAAAGACTTCCCTTCTACAGCTGCACGAGCCGCTTTCTCCTGAAGAGGCTCGCCTTCATAGGTTCTAAATTCATCGTAACCGAAGAAATATTTTAAATTGCTATGTATATCCAAGCCTGCATTACAATAAGGACATCCAGTACTACATGGCGTATCACGAAGCAATTTTACAACAAATTCTACAGACGGATAATTAAGAAGCACCCATCCAGGAGTAACTGAACGATAATCTGTAGTATCAATCAATGCCAACGCATAAGCCAGCTCACAGGGATATTTCGCAACCAACATGGCTACATCAGCATTACTACATATTTTACCATGATAAGTGTGTTTTATAAAATCGGCCAGATTATCTTCATAACTATCCGCACCAACCATACAAAGAAAGCCTTTAAATTCTTTCTTATTTCTCAATAAAGAAGCAAATAACGTGCGTTTCTTTTCAGGTAGAGATTGCCAACGCGCTATCTCATCCATCAATAAATCCCTTGCCTTTTCACAATCGTTTACCGGATTGTTAATTTGCTCGTTCATAAGCTTGTCATCTTTCACAAGCTTATGATAAGGACGCTCAGGAAATAATAAAGGAGACATATAAAGAGTATCTACTAAAAGCCAATTATACGATTTGTCTCCAAATAAGTATTTAGCATCGTGGTTTATTATATTATGTCCACAAACGTAATGCACATCTTTAAGAAAATCGAATAACTCTCCTTTTGAAGCCTTATGGAAAAAAGCCCCGTCGTAACGTACGGCACCTATATCATGAATTTTGTGATCTTTCAATCCTACTTCTACATCTACAAAAGCTAAACGAGAAGCATCATACGATGGAACTACTGGTTCATTATTTTCACCAAGAGCAACCCGAGTGCTCTCGTTATTTTTTTCCCCTATGAACCAACTCCATATTGACATATCGTATAATTTAGGTTTTTCGTTTTAGTTTACTACTAATCAATAATTTAAGGATAATACATGTATGATTCTGACAAATTTATAAAAATAATACAACTTACAACATGAACAATGGATAGAATTTATGTCATCATGAAAATACAGCATAAAAAAGGTTGCCACACTGACTAAAACAGCGGGCAACCTTTTTTCGTAAATTATAAATTAACAAGCAATTGCTTACCAGTTACGCGTAGGATACAAATCATTCCACCATGATGCATCGTCTTGCAGCCAGCGAGCAAACCAAGCCATAGCGGTATTATGCCACAATACACGCTTAGCGTAATCGGCAATGAAATGATCTTCGCCGTCTACTGTTATGTATTCTACCGTCTTGCCCAAAATCTTCATGGCATTATACATCTGAATGCTTTCGCCAATAGGTACATTGGTATCTTTAGTTCCCTGAAGAAGCAATAACGGGGTCTTTATCTTATCAGCATTGAACAAAGCTCCGCGCTGGAACAGTTCTGGTTTACTCCACGGATAACTTCCGGAAGCGGCAACAGTATTGTATGAATACCCCCAATAACCTTCTCCCCAATAGCTGGTTACATCACTGATACCGGCATGAGATACGGCAGCGGCAAACATATCGGTCTTGGTCTGCAGATACATTGTCATGAAGCCTCCGTAAGATGCACCTATACAACCAATCTTCTTATCGTTGACAAACGGATGAGCCTCACAGAATTTCTTTGTTCCTTCTATGATGTTATCGGCAGTATAATCGCCCCAAGCATTGACGTGACGAGCCGAAAACTCTTGTCCGAAGCCGATGGCTCCACTGGGCTGAATAACATACACCACATAATTACGAGAAGCGAAAAGCTGCGGAGTATAAGGAGATGTCATGCCTCGTGTAGTAGGAGTTGTACCACCGTAATAGTATACGATAAGAGGATATTTCTTCTCAGGATCGAAATCGGGAGGAAGACACATGGTTCCTTTTATCAGAGTACCATCGGCAGCTGTAAAGCTCCAGTCCTCCATCTTGCCGAATGTTATCTGGTCGAGTTCTTCTTTCTTCGGATTAGCAATCAGCGTAGAAGCTTTCTTCTTCATATCATAGGTATATGCTGCTCCATTGCTGGTATATCCGCCACCTACATATGCGGCAATAGATGGATTTTGGTCGGCCAAAGAGAAAGAACTGATATTATCTTCTTCTAACTGAAGCAATTCGAATTTCTTGGTCTTAGGATTGTAGCAATAAACATGAACACAATCTTCATCATCTGTTCTGAAGTAAATGCAACCGTTGGCTTTGTTCCAATCGGCTTCCTTTATAGAAGGATTGAAATCGCGTGTAATAGGCTCTATTTTACGTGTAGCAATATCCATGATGAATGCCTGCACGTCGAAATCGTTTGCTATTGGGTGATTTCCGCAGTTCTTGCCTATGCTTCCGTAAGCCTCCGGACCTCCGGTAAGCAAGATCTGCTTTCCGTCGGGAGAATAAAAACCGCCATTGCCATACGGCTGCCAACCTATCAAGGTATCGGCTTTCATAGTTGTAAGGTCTATCTCGAACAGCGTGTTCAGATTAAAAGGAACTTTGCTGAAATCTGGCTTAGATGAAGAACAGAGCAAGCGTTTTCCGTCGGAAGATATATCGTCGAGGTATACGCTATGGCTACCGTAAGTAAGGCGTTCCGACAATCCGGTAGACGGATCGTATTTCACTAAATAATTTCTGCTTCTTGAACCGGGAATACGGTCGTTTGGATGTTGATAGTGCTTGATAGGACCTTGCACAGCTTCTCCCTTATCCGACATGCTATATACAAGGAAATCTTCTGTAGGCGACCATGTAAAGCTACCTTCTGGAATGTTTTTCATTACCACTTCCTCGCGCATTGTAACCGGGTCGAACACGATAAGGTCTTTTCCCTTACTTCCTACTACCGTATAATACAACTTGCTGCTACGCGGCATCCATTTCATGCTGGTATTAACCTCGGGCATTACAACACGTCCGGTCTTGGTTTCAGTAAGCACCTGATAAGCATAAGAACGCTTGTCAGCATAATTATCCCAATAATACGTAAGCAGATATTTTCCATCGGGCGAAAGAGATGCCTTATACACACGCTTACCATAATTAGTATTATACAGAGTTAAATGCTTTTTCAAATCGACACCAGCCTGATACGGTGTAGCGGCAAAAGCCTTGTCTTTCTCGAACTCACACTTCAGCATGGGTTGCGATTTATCATCGGCAGAAGAAAGAAGTTTCACTACGATTTCATAATCCATTTCGGGCTCCATGCGCAAAGCTACCGTTTGCGCACTCACGTTTTTCAAACTATCCTCGGTAGTGTTTTTTACACACTTTGAAACGCCGTTAACAAAGACTTCAAAACGTACCGGAGAAGAGATTTTGAGCGACGCTTTCATAAAACGCTCGGCACGCAAATGAGTGGAAAACAAATATACAAGATTGTCTTTCTGAGCTTTATCTACCTTTACGTATCCATCGGATTCGGCAGAAAGCACATTGCACGGACGATTGTTGAAATCGATATCAATATTCGTTTTCAACAGGTTGTTAACAGTGAATTTATTTCCCGTAAAGTTGATACTGTCGCCAGGAAGAGGCATTCTCAACGTAACGGCAGGACGAACTTTATATTCGGTCAACTTATCTTGCGCCTGAGCCATCATGGTCGACAAGCACAATACACCGCCTACTAAAAGAAGAGTATTTTTCATCGTTTCGTTTTATAGAATTAGTTTGAAACAAAAGTAATGCTTTTCTTCATTCATTACAATATTCTTCAACTAGATATCTATAAAACGATAACATTTTATCAGCAGAATGCTTTATTTTGATATAAACTTAAGACATACAGGCTTGCTTACAGCCACCTTACCTACTTCGGTGAGCGCTCCGGTTGTAACGTTTCTACTAAATATCTGTATGCAATTGCTATCGCGACAAGCCACCAACAAGAAGCGTCCGTTAGGAGTAATAATGAAATTACGCGGATGAACGCCAGTCAGTTGATATCCTACTCTTGAAAGAGTTCCGTTTTTATCATCTACTTTGAAAATGGCGATACCGTCGGCTTTCAAACGATTTGAAGAATATACAAACTTACCGTCGGGCGACACGTGAATATCACCGCTGCCTCTTCCGTACACTGTATCAGACTGAATGTATTGGATAGGGTTAAGCAGTTCTTTCTTATAAGACAATACAGTCACAGCTCCAGATAATTCGTTGATAAGATAAGCGAATTTCCCGTCCGGACGGAAACATATATGACGTGGTCCTGAGCCTGACTCTAACTTGATGTCTTTTTTATTCTTAGTATTTATATAATTAGACTGAGTAACCTTCGGGTCATTGCCAGCAACCGGATACTTATGAATACAGTCCAATCCCAAATCATTTGCTACAAGATGCTTACCGTCGGGAGTAAACTCTACACAATGCAAATGAGGCTGTTCCTGACGCTGACTATCTTGTCCATGTCCCTTATAACGAATAGTATAAGGACGGTCTCCAATCTTACCGTCTTTTTCTATAGGAAATACAGATATACTGCCTCCCATATAATTAGCTGTCAACAAGAAACGTCCATTTGGGCTAACACGAATATAACAAGGAGCACCCTCGCCTACAAGCTGTGAATTAAGCAGAGTGAGTTTGCCTTTTTCCTTATCCAACTGAATGGCATTGACTGTAGCCAAATCTTCGTCATCCTCTCCTACCGAATAAATATAGTTTCCATCGTTTGATACATTTTGATACGACGGATTTGAAATGCCTTTTACCCCATCTACATAAGACATTGCACACGTTTCTTCATTGAAGCGGAATAATTTTATACCTTCAGCTTCTGCAGAAGAATAGCTTCCCACTAACAAAAACAGATCATTCTTATTAACTTTAGCTTCACTAGAATCCTCCGTCTTTTCTTTCTTTGTTCCACATCCAAATATTGTAATGCAGCTCAAACACAACAATATTATTTTATTCATAATCTTCATACTAACTATTTGAAGTTACCAATATACGAATTTTTTCTTTAAGCAAAATAATAATATGCGCGTAAGCCTAAATATTTATTTTCCCCGCACTATTTTCTTTATGTCATTAAGCTTATTCAAAGCCTCTAAAGGAGTAAGTCGGTCTACATCAAGATGAAGAATCTCATCGCGTATCTGACAAAGCACCGGGTCGTCAAGCTGAAAGAAACTTAGCTGTACACCATCTTGCTGTTGGCGCTGAGCCTTTCCGCCCGAAGTATTTCCTACAGATATTCCCTCTTGTCTGTTTTCTTTCTCTAACTGACGAAGTATTTCACTGGCACGCTTCACTATACTTTTTGGCATACCAGCCATCTTGGCCACATGAATACCGAAAGAGTGTTCGCTGCCTCCACGCTCTAACTTGCGCAAGAATATCACCTTATTATCTATCTCCTTAACAGATACATTATAATTCTTGATGCGCGGATATATCTCTTCCATATCATTAAGTTCATGATAATGAGTAGCGAAAAGCGTGCGCGCACGTGCTTTCTTATGCTCGTGGATATGCTCTACTATAGCCCAAGCTATACTTATACCGTCGTAAGTAGATGTGCCTCGACCCAACTCATCGAAGAGTACAAGGCTTCGCGGCGAGAGGTTATTCAGAATATCGGCTGCTTCGTTCATTTCTACCATAAACGTAGACTCTCCTACCGATATATTATCGCTGGCACCGACACGCGTAAACACCTTGTCAACCAATCCTACATGAGCGCTCTCAGCCGGAACAAAGCATCCTATCTGCGCCATTATGGTAATAAGCGCAGTCTGACGAAGCAAAGCCGATTTACCAGCCATATTCGGTCCGGTAATAATTATAATCTGCTGAGTTTCAGTATCGAGAAAAACATCATTAGCAATGTATTTTTCGCCGGCAGGCAATTGCTTTTCGATAACCGGATGGCGGCCCTGCTTTATATCAAGCACATCATCGTCGGCTACTACCGGACGGATGTATCTGTTTTGTCGGGCTACATTGGCAAACGAAAGCAGACAGTCTAATCTTGCTATCTGGTTAGCGTCTATCTGAATGGCGGGAATAAACTCTGCAAGCTCTGCCACAAGTTCATTATACAAACGAGTTTCTAACGCCAATATCTTGTCTTCGGCACCTAAAATCTTTTCTTCGTACTCTTTCAGTTCTTGAGTTATATATCGTTCTGCATTGACCAAGGTCTGCTTACGTATCCACTCTGCAGGAACTTTGTCTTTATGCGCATTGCGGACTTCTATATAATAACCGAAAACATTATTATAAGCTACCTTTAAGCTTGGTATGCCAGTAATTTCACTCTCACGCTGCTGAATATGAAGCAGATAGTCTTTTCCGGAATACGCTATTTGGCGAAGTTCGTCCAACTCCTTATTTACTCCGTCGGCTATTACCCCACCCTTATTCACAAGCAAAGGAGGGTCGGCTGCTATTTCCTTGGCTATTTTATCGCGTATTGAAACACACAGATTAAGTTGCTCTCCTATTCTATGCAGACTGTCATTATCGGCATTAAGGCAGGCGTTCTTTATAGGTTCTATAGCCTGAAGCGCAACTTTCAGCTGCACCATCTCACGTGGAGAGATACGTCCTACCGCCGCTTTGGATATTATACGCTCCAAATCGCCTATAAAATGCAGTTTCTCTTCTATGAAGTCTTTGAAATCGGGTTCGCGGAAAAAATATTCCACCACGTCCAAACGTTCGTTGATAGGCTTTACATCCTTCAGCGGAAATACCACCCAACGCTTAAGCAATCGTGCCCCCATCGGACAAATGGTATGGTCGATAACATCGAGCAAGCTGGTACCTCCATCGTTCATGCTGCCCAACAGCTCCAAGCTACGTACAGTAAACTTATCAAGACGTACATATCTGTCGGCTTCTATACGAGCCAACGAAGTGATATGACTTATCTGATAATGCTGAGTCATATCAAGATACTGAAGTATAGCACCCGAAGCTATTATTCCATTCTTGAGATGCTCTACACCAAAGCCTTTAAGGTTTTTAGTTTCGAAATGTTTCAGCAAACGCTCGCGGGCAGACACCTCGGTAAAAACCCAGTCGTCCAACTCGAACGTACAGAACTTATTTCCGAAGTTGCCTTCAAACATCGGCTTCTTTCCACGCTCGAACAACACTTCTTTCGGCGCGAAATTATTAAGCAACTTATCGATGTAATCAGTCTGACCTTCGGCAGTAAGAAACTCACCGGTAGAAATATCGAGAAAAGCTATACCACAAGCGGTTTTCCCGAAATGAACTGCGGCAAGAAAGTTATTTTCCTTATAAGAAAGTACATTATCGTTTATGGCCACACCGGGGGTAACCAACTCGGTAATACCTCGCTTAACCAGTTTCTTGGTGGTTTTAGGGTCTTCCAATTGGTCGCAAATGGCAACTCGCCTTCCGGCACGAATCAATTTAGGCAAATAAGTGTCGAGCGCATGGTGAGGAAATCCAGCCATCTCCACCGTTTTACCTTGTCCGTTAGCCCTTTTAGTAAGTGTGATACCCAATATTTCAGAAGCTGTTACGGCATCTTCCGAATATGTTTCATAAAAGTCTCCACACCGAAACAGCATTATAGCATCGGGATGTTTCGCCTTCAGTTCAAAATACTGTTTCATCATTGGGGTAAGTATCACCTCATTATCTTTAGCCACGGTCTAGTCCTTTCTTTTTTTATTCTGTTTATAACTGAAATAAGGAACAAAAATACTACTTTTTTATAACATTAATATGATGCGCCAGCACATATGCCCTCTTTTTCGAGCATAGACACTATGCGGTCTAGCTCTTCGTGAGTGGCTTTCTGCAACGAATGATCGGGCGTTTCGCGGTCGATGGTGTAAATCATAACCTTGCTTGGGGCTATCTGCTTTACTACTTCTATCCACGGAAGCACGAACTTATCAGATGTGTTATCAACATCTTCACCATCATCGGTCTTGCCTTTCATAAACATGGTCTGGATTATCAGCTTTCCATTGAAAGCTTTCATGCCTTCTATTATATCATCTACAGAATAATGACACGATGGGCGGTCTACCTTATTTATATAGTCTATGTCAACCGTATCGAGTTTTAATATATTATTGTCTACCTTACACAATGCCTGAAATACATCGGGCTTGTGAATAAACGTAGAATTACTTAATACACTGACTTTTGCATCGGGAAAATATTCATCGCGCAAAGCGATGGTATCGTCTATAATTCCACTGAACTGCGGATGAGCGGTCGGCTCTCCGTTGCCGGCAAACGTCAAAACATCCGGATGCGGACCATTCTGCTTCATATCTTTAAGGCGGGCTTCGAGTGCAGCCTTAACCTCCTGGCGAGTAGGCAATTTAAGATGAGGGTGATGGTCTTTATTATAACCGCATTCACAATAAATACAGTCGAACGTGCAGAACTTGCCATCGCCAGGCAAAAGATTGATACCTAACGATATACCTAAACGACGACTGTGAATAGGTCCAAAAATTGGAGACGGATAAATAACAGTAGACATAAGCCTTTTAGTTTCATTGTTCAACATGCAAATGTACGCAATTATCTCTATTAACGCACTTCAGTCTTTTAAAAAAAGTCCGATACCATACGAATAAAAAGTTAGCTGCTTAACAGAAAATCTCTATACTTAACCTAAGTATATAAAAACTTAGGCTGAGTATATATATACTTAGGTTAAGTTTATAAAAACTCAGCCTAAGAATAGAGAATTGAATAAGATGAAACTGACTTTATATTATAACATTCCTAGTTTTACCACATCACTCTCAACTGAAGTTGTATATCCGCCTTATTATTACCTTGAATTTCTTCGGTTCCTGTACCTATCTTATCTCGGTCTGTATAATGAGTCCACCCCCACTTTGCCTGAAAACTAACATACCTCTTTATATTATATTGAATACCGGCAGCCGTTCTGCTTCCTCTTCCGTAGAATGATTGCATAGAAAAAGAATACAGTAATCCGGGTTCGTACATATAGATGCGAGAATCATAACTATCCGTTTTAAACCATGCTCCGCTAACAAATAACTTTATAGGGTTTATATCGAATTTAGCCATACCATTCAGTAATATACCCTCCGACATTTGTCGCCTCACAAAACCGCTACGAACATATTCTACACCTGTTTTCAACACACATTGTTCAAAGGGTGAATAAACCACTTGCCCCGAAATACGGTTCCTGACGTTAGTCAATACATATTTGCCTTTATCGGCGGAAGTGTAGTTTTTATCTCTGCTTTTATATCCATACTTTATTAACACAGACAGTTTATCAAGCGGTGAATAGCTTGTTTGAAACAGAACATCACTACCCATAGAGTTTTTCTTGTCGACCTGATATTTATAATGGAAGAACTTGAAGATATCAACATATCCGCTTAGTTTTAACTTACTACCTAACATATTGGTATTCATGCCTAAATACCATCCTAATTCGTTTTGTAGATAAGTATTGTCAGAGAAAGAAGAATTAGCAGAAAGCAACTCATAGCGCTTGTCGAAATATCTGTTGATAAACAAGAAAGAGGTATAAACAGTCGGTGAATAAGATAGCATGTTAAGCGTAGCTACTCGCCCACCTTTATCGAGAGCCGTTTCGCCCGAAAAAGTCAACTTACGGAAATGATACTTATAATATATGCTTCCGTTGAAGAATTCATTTCCGCGAGGATAATATTCGTTATAAGGTTTTACTTCAGGATTCAACACTTTGTTTAATCTATTATAAACAGCGGTTAATCCTATCTGAAACTGTTTTCCTCTATAAAACAAATCGTTACCTATCAAAGCGTTAGATACAGTATTTTTCTTTTCATAATCTCCTTTAGTACGGTGTAACCCGTCTTTTTTAAACGACCTTATAAACGTGTTATCAACACGTGCGTCTAACTTACGAAACGAGCTATATGCTGATATTTCCCACCTCTTCCCTATACGGTACGTAATACCACCTCCTTGAAGATAATCGTTTTCTGACGTGGAAGAATGTTTGGAAAACCCTTTTCCAAATCGGGTTCCAACAGAAGTACCAAGCAATTTTCCAAAACTAAACATACCTGTATTAACAACCAACCCATATCCGAACGAGGCTTTATAGTTTCCTAAAGCCAACGCCTTTAGTCTTCCTATATCTTTTAGCAAAACGTAAGCTCCATAATAGTCGTATCCTTTCTTATTGAACTTAGAAAAGAAAGGCTCTCCGGCATCTTTCTCGGCTGTAAGTCCAAACAGAATCTGATTTCGGTAATTAAAGTTATATCGCAGGTTGTTATAAACAGAACTTCCATAGTATTTTCTGTTAGGATACTTCTCTATAGTCTCGGCATCGTGTGCAGCATATCCAGACTTTTGATAAAGAGGGATATCAACACGTGTAAACAGCTCCTGTTTATTATATCTTAATATATTATTTATCAGTAGTTTATCTTGTTTATTTATAGATTGTCCTATGTAAATAAACTCCTGGAGGAAGTGTCGTGTCTGCCTATCCATACCTTCTACTCCCAACAGTTCATTCTTAGTAAGCAAAGGACCGTATTTATAAACGTAATAAAGAATATTCTCAATCATAGCATCCGAAAGAAACGGAAGTTGCTCAAGTTGCTCTTTCGTTATGGTGTTGATATTAAACGGATGCTCGGCTAAGTAGGTCAAATCTTCATATTTCTCTTGCCAAGATATTAAATCATCGTCCGACGTAACATCGGGTTCCCAACCTCGCAACACAACTTGCGCTCCAGCGGTTGTTACAAAATAAGCTATTGACACACAGAATATTAATACACTTTTCAACATATAACTAACTGTTTATAAACAATGCTATATTCGTTAAATAATGGTATAACGCAACAATGCTTTATTATTATTTCTATTTTTGCCCTTATGAAAAAGTGTCTTTTATTATTAGTCTTACTATTAGCCTGTATAGCTATAAAGGCTCAGCAACCTCTGCTATCGCCTACCGGATCTATATATTATAAAGTGCCGGTATGTATTTATAAAGGAGACACTATACCTTATATAACGCTGAAAAACGTTTTTGTCTATCCTCAATTAACATTTAAAAACAAAAAACAGCAGAAATACTATAATAAACTGGTAAGAGACGTGAAAAAGACGCTTCCGCTGGCTAAAGAAATAAACAGAGCGGTTATAGAGACGTATGAATACTTGGAAACCTTGCCTAACACAAAAGCCAAGAATCAACATATCAAAATGGTGGAAAAGGGATTAAAACAACAATATACACCCAGAATGAAGAAACTAACATTTTCACAGGGTAAATTGTTGATAAAGCTTGTTGATAGAGAGTGTAATCAATCTTCTTATCAATTGGTAAAAGCGTTCATGGGACCGTTTAAAGCGACTTTCTATCAGGCATTTGCAGCTTTATTCGGAGCAAGTTTAAAAAAAGAATACCATCCTGAAGATGACGACAGGATGGTAGAAAGAGTTGTTATACTTGTTGAAAACGGGCAGTTATAACTGCAGTTCACGCATCTTATTAGCAAATTCCCATAATACTATACCGGCTGTAACAGAAACATTCAATGAATGCTTGGTGCCATACTGCGGAATCTCAATACATCCGTCGCACATATCAACAACTTCCTGCTGTACGCCTTTAACTTCATTTCCCATAACGATGGCGTACTTCTTATCGCTTTCGAGCTTCAAATTAGAAAGCGACGTACTGCCTTCGCACTGCTCTATAGCCATAACGGTATATCCATCTTTATGAAGTTCATTAACAGCATCTTGCGTATTCTTATAATACTTCCAATCTACAGTAAGTTCTGCACCTAAAGCCGTCTTATGCATTTCCGGATGAGGTGGAGTAGCCGTAATGCCACACAAACAAATGCGGTTGACTAAAAAAGCGTCGGATGTACGGAACACCGCACCTATATTATGGAGACTGCGTACTTGGTCGAGCACTACTACAAGCGGCAACTTACGTGCCTCTTTAAATTCTTCCACCGTAAGGCGGTTCATCTCTGTAATCTTCAGTTTTCTTAAATCAGACATCTTGTATTTGTTTTAAATGCCACAAAGATAACGTAAACCCAAAAAGAAAGCAAAACTATATTCATAACCCTGTTCAAATCGGTTGAAAAGGTGTAAATAAACGATGCGAAGAAATTCAAAAATAAAGCTTGCATAATTAAAATGAAGCCTTATACCACCGCCTAAACAAACAATGCAAAAAAGTTAGCAAAAACTTTGCCATATTGTTTTCACTTAAAAATTAGTGCCTTTTCAATAGTAAATAAAGAGAAAGTTTTTAACTTTGCCGAATATCAACATATAGTTAATATATAGAGTAATATAGCTATTAATCAGATAGTAACATTGTTTATCCGTTATTAATATCTCTCGCCACGCTATTCATAACGGAAAAAGCAAGAAAGTAGTGGCTATTTTTACTAACACTATTAACCAAGTATTATTATTACCATATATTTCTTTTAAAAAGAAGAAATAATATAAGATTATATATGAATAAAGAGGAATGGTTGAAAAAGGGGTATGTAGATGAACCCGTCGACGAATTTACTGATTTGAAAAAAGAAATCGATAAATTGCGAAAAGAAAAAAATGCGGTTATTCTGGGACACTACTACCAGGCCGATGAAATTCAGGAAATAGCCGATTTCGTTGGAGACAGTTTGGCGCTGGCACAGTGGGCTGCAAAAACTGATGCTGACATCATCGTGATGTGCGGTGTGCATTTCATGGGTGAAACAGCCAAGATATTGTGTCCCGACAAGAAAGTGCTTATTCCAGACTTGAATGCAGGTTGTTCGTTGGCCGATAGTTGCCCGGCGGATAAATTCGCTGAATTCGTGAAAGAGCATCCCGATCATACCGTAATTTCGTATGTTAACACAAGTGCTGCCGTTAAGGCGGTAACCGATGTGGTTGTTACTTCTACTAATGCAAAGCAGATTGTAGAGAGTTTCCCTGCCGACGAAAAAATCATTTTCGGTCCTGATAAAAACTTGGGTAACTATATCAACTCTATAACAGGCCGTAACATGTTATTGTGGAACGGAGCTTGTCATGTACACGAAAAATTCTCGGTAGAAAAGATATTGGAGCTGAAAAAACAATATCCCGACGCAGCTATTCTTGTTCATCCCGAATGTAAGGGAGCGGTGGCAAAGCTGGCAGATAAGGTAGCTTCTACAGCCGGATTGCTGAAATACGCTATAGCAAGCGACAAGAAAGACTTCATTGTAGCTACAGAAAGCGGTATTTTATACGAGATGCGTAATAAATGTCCTGAAAAGAACTTTATTCCTGCACCTCCAGAAGATAGCACTTGCGCTTGCAATGAATGTGGATACATGCGTCTTAATACATTGCAGAAACTGTATAATACTCTAAAATATGAATGGCCAGAAGTAAAAGTAGAGCCAGAAATAGCCGAAAAAGCTATTAAGCCTATTAAAAAGATGCTTGAAATTTCAGCTAAGTTGGGATTATAAGCATAGCTTTTTTGTTAATGGACTTTTAGATATTGCGTATATCTATTAAAACATGTTATAGAACATGAGTTTTTAGTTGTTTTATTTGGCAGATATGTAGAAGTCCGTATCTTTGCACTGTGTTTTTCATAGTATTAGATTTAAGGTTAACAAAGGTTGGAGTACAGCGGTACTCCTTTTTTTATGCCCATACCTCTGATATTAAAGAGTTCTTTAAGAGAAGATATCTGAAAATGTGCTATTTTTGCCAGCTAGAGAGACGCAAGTTATCGAAAAAATGGAAGTCGAATTTAGAAGAACTGATCGACAGTCTAAGACTGACTCTGAAGCAGATTTACTTGAAGGATTGAAGCGAGGAGATAATAAAGCCTATAAAAGCCTTTATGAAAAGCATTTTGTCATATTGTGTGGCATAGCTTATCAATATGTAGGCGATAGGTTTTTGGCTAAGTCTATTGTGTCGGATGTGATTTTACACTTATGGGAGATTCGCGACCGTCTTTCTGTAGATGGCTCTTTGCGTAAATATCTGGTTTCTTCAGTCAGAAACAAATGTCTTGATTATCTAAAATCGGAACGTTTTCAGAAAGAAGTGTCTTTTTCTGCCGAAGAATGTGAAAATAAGGTGTGGGAGTCTGATAATTATCCGTTAGGAAGATTGTTGGAGAACGAGTTGGAAGAGAAAATAAATACTGCTCTCAATAATTTGCCTATCGAATGCAAAAGGGTTTTCTTCAAGAGTAGATTCGAAAACAAGAAATATGAGATTATATCTAAGGAGTTAGGTATATCAGTTGCTACTGTAAAATATCACATGAAAAATGCTGTTCAGTTATTATATAAAGAGTTAGGAAAGTATCTATTGTTCTTATTTTAAGCATTTCAAGATAGACTAGGAGTATGTCTTAACGGGTTTTCGTGCATATATCATAGAAATTTTCTTATTCAAATGAAATTTTTCTGTTTTTACACTATACTTTTTTTTATGGCTATCGTCTTCTAATTGTAAACAGGTTAAAATTACGATTATGAATAAAGATATAGATGATTTAATAATCCGTTTTTTGTCCGACCAGGCAACGGCCGAAGAGGTTGACTGGTTGAGTGGATGGCGAAAAGAAGCCACTGATAACGAGACTTATTTTAGAAACATAGAAGAAATATGGTTTTCGTTGTTGGCCAAAGATGCACAAAAACTATTCACTCGTACTGATGTAAACGAAGCATATCAGCAATTCTGCCGTAATACTAAGTCGAACAGATATTTTAGTCTGCGCAGTCTGATAAAATATGCGGCAGCCGTAGCTGTTGTTTTACTTATGATGTTCGGAACTTATAAGGTAGGAGAGAACAGATTGCTTATCGAAGAGCAATTTGTACGGATAGAGGCTCCTTCAGGGGCGAAGACTAATGTTACACTTCCTGATGGTACTAAGGTTTGCCTTAATGCTGGTTCGTACATTAGCTATTCTCCTCGTTTCGGAATTAAAGAAAGAGAAGTAAGTATTTGCGGTGAAGCATATTTTGACGTAGCTCACAATGAGAATGTACCGTTTCTGGTAAAATCGGAAGCTATGCAAGTAAAAGTACTCGGTACCAAGTTTGATTTTCGAGATTATCCATCCGATGAGAATGCTATGGTTACTTTGTCTGAAGGAAAGGTGAACTTTACTAACTTGTTGGCAGAAGATGATTCGTTTATCATGCTGCCTTCCGATCAGGTTATACTTAATAAGGAGGAAAAGAGCGTTCTGAAAAAGAGAGTCGTATCACAAGAGGCGATTCAGTGGAAAGAAAACTGTCTTCATTTTGATGAAGAACCTATGAGAGATGTATTGAACGCCATAGAAAGAAGTTATAATGTAGATATAGTATTGCAGACCAATAGTCTTGATACTCTTAAATTTTATGGGTCGTTTAAGACTGATGAGCAAACTATAGACGATGTAATGGAAGTATTGTCGACAACACAAAAAATGAAATATAACATAGAGGGGCGTAAAGTCACCATAAATTGATAACTGAATAGAAGTATAACTATAATGACAATATAAAGCCTATGAAAATGAAATGATTAAGTGGCGAAAAAAAGCAGAAAGACGGGGAAGGTCTTTCTGCTAACCAAAACAATTTTCGCATTAACTGGAGAGAATCTGTTTTAGGGAAAACAAAGATACATAGATATATTTTTTCCATAGAACAGGTGAATGAACTTTTATTAAACTTTAAATTATTCAATTATGATGAATGCGTGGAAAAAATGTGTCTTTGGGGCAATAGTTTTATCCGGACTGAGTCTTAATGTTTTTGCTCAGAGCGTATCTGTAAATCTGAAAAACGTAACGGTAAAAGATGCCATTAAGTATGTACAGAAAGAAAGTGGTTATTCATTTGTGTACATATCAACCGACTTGAATACTAAGACAAAGGTAGATGTAAAGGCTACTACACTGAAAGAGGCTGTCGACCAGATTTTACATGGTCAACCTGTTGCGTACGAGATAAAAGGAAAGAATGTAGTAGTGCATAAGCTGACTAACAAATCGGATAGTACAGCTACTAAGCGCAAAGTAAAAGGTGTAGTAAAAGATGAGACTGGAGCACCGGTAGTAGGAGCCACAGTTAGAGAGAGTGGTACTTCTAACGGAACAATCACCGACCTTGACGGTATGTTTACTATCGAAATGTCTGATAAATCGGTTTGTGAAGTTTCTTATATAGGTTATGAAACTCAATATGTAAAAGTGGGAAACCGCTCGTCGTTGGATATATCGCTGAAAGAAGATTCTCAGTCGCTCGATGAAGTTGTGGTAGTAGGTTACGGTACTGTGAAGAAGCGCGACCTTACCGGTTCTATTTCGAGTGTGAAAAGTGATGATTTGGAATTAAGTGGTGTATCGTCTATCGGACATGCTTTGAGCGGAAAGGCTTCCGGTTTATATATCAAGCAGAACAGTGCACAGCCTGGTGGTGGATTGGATATCTTGGTGCGTGGAGCAGGTTCTGTTAATGCAAGTAACGATCCTCTTTATATAGTAGACGGTTTTCCTATTGCGAAGCTTGATCAGGCTTCGGGCGGTGACGCTAAAATGAATCCTGGAACTCAAGGTATATTGAACTTCTTGAACCCGAACGACGTAGAATCTATCGAAGTGTTGAAAGACGCGAGTGCAACTTCTATCTATGGTGCCCGTGCAGCTAATGGTGTAGTTATCATTACTACAAAGCGCGGTAAGGAAGGTAAGGCTAAAGTGAACTATTCTTATAACTATTCATTTCAGAAATATAGCGATAAATACGATTTGCTAAGTCTGCAAGAATGGATGACCGAAAGTAATCGTGGTTCATGGGAATCATGGTTGTGGGATAATAATGTAAGTCCGTGGGGAAATCGTACACTGGAAGAAGCAAAAGCTAATCCGGCAAACGGACTTGCTTATAAACAGCCTTATACTGCTGCCGAAATAGCAGCGGCTGGCGAAGGTACCGATTGGTTGGGACTTATAACCCGTAACGGACATATTCAAGAGCATAATGTTAATTTGCAAGGCGGAAGTCAGAATACGCAGTATATGGTTTCATTCAATTATTATGACCATAAAGGTATTATCCGTAACTCGGGCATGAAGCGTTATACGATGAAAACTAATATCGACCAGAAGTTTCTTGATATATTTAAAGCAGGAATGAACCTTACACTTACACGTATTGATAATGACAATACACAATTAGGTGACGGTAATTTCGAAAACTCTGGTATTATTCGCTCGGCGATTCAAATGGGACCTAACATTAAGGCGTACGACGAAGAAACAGGTACTTATCCTATAAACCCATTGTTGGGTAGTCAACCTAATCCATATTCTCTTTTGAATAATACGGATAAGGGTCGTACTGACCGTTTGTTGGGAAATGTGTTTGTAGAAGCACGTCCGTTAGAAGGATTGGTATTGAGAGTAAATGCCGGTATTGACCATGCAGCTATTAATAGAAGTACTTATCAACCGCGCACTACATTGAATGGTTATAATCTTAACGGAGTAGCATATATCTATAATACAGCTAATAATCAGTATCTTATGGAAGGTACTGCTACCTATCAACGTACATTTGCCGATATTCACAACCTTAACTTATTAGCAGGTGTATCTTATGAGAAGTTTAATTATGATGCATCTGAATTAGGAAATAATAATTTTACTACCGATGCGTTTCTATATAACAATATAGAGGCTGGTACAGGTAATAAAATCGTGAAATCGGATGCTACAGAAAATAAGATGCTTTCTTATTTCTTCCGTGCCGGATATGTATTGAAAGGACGTTATTTACTCACCGCTACACTTCGTGCCGATGGAGCTAGTGTGTTTGCAAAGAATAATAAGTGGGGTTACTTCCCGTCGGTTGCCTTGGGATGGACCATGAGTGAAGAAGAATTTTTGAAGAAAGCCGAATGGTTGTCTAACTTGAAACTCCGTCTCAGTTGGGGACAGACTGGTAATGCTGATATCTCTACTAATGCTTTTGCAAGTTATGGAGCACAAGGTAGTTGGATCAACTCAAATTATAAAACAGTAAATGGTGTAATGAAAAGCCGTCTGGAAAATCCTGACCTTAAATGGGAAACTACCAGTGAGTGGAACTTGGGTATAGATTTCGGTTTTTTGAAAAATCGTATATCAGGTTCTATCGAGTTATATCAGCGTACTATATCCGACTTGCTTAACTATAAACCGCTTAATACTTATCAGGAAGTAAAACAGATTATGGCTAATGTAGGTCAAACTCGTAGCCGAGGTATTGAGCTTACCCTTAATACACACAATATCCAGACTAAGGATTTCAATTGGTCTACCGGATTTACATTCTCTAAATACGAAGATAAGTGGAAAGAACGTACTCCAGACTGGAAGCCTAATGTATACGAAAAAGTAAACGATCCGATTCGCGCTATCTATGCACGTCGTGCCGATCATATCCTTCAGATTGGGGAACCTGTACCTGCTGCTCAGCCGAACTTGCGTCCTGGACAGATTGTTATAAAAGACCTTAACGGATATGTTCGCGATAGTAATGGAAATCCTAAAGTTGATGAAAACGGACGTTTTATGCTTAGCGGACAGCCTGATGGAAAGATAGACGAAGCCGATACTGAATTGATAGGAACAACCGACCCGGGATGGATGGCAAGTATGACAAACTCATTCCGCTATAAAGGATTTGATTTCGGGTTTATGTTTAATGGAATGTTCGACCGCATTATGCTCGACCCTACAGATATGGAGTATGGTTTAGGAGCAACAGGTATAGCAAAGATGGGATATAACGCTCTGCGTAGCGTGAAAGACAGATGGACGTTCGAAAATCCGTCTACTACACGTCCTAGTTCAAATTATCTAAGAGGTATAAACTATACAGCCGGCGATTTCTTCTATCAGAAAGCATGGTTTATCCGTATGCAGAACATCAGTTTGGGATATACATTGCCTAAATCATTGATAACTAAGACTAAAGTGTTGAGCAATGTCCGTTTTCACGCTTCTGTTAATAACTTGTTTGTTATTACGCCTTATAAAGGACTTGACCCGGAAACCGATTCGTATGTTGCCGCATATCCTAACGCGCGTACATTTAGCTTCGGTGTAGACGTTTCTTTTTAATCACCTTAAACGAAAGAACACATTATGAAAAAGTATTATAATATGATTTTGTTGGGTGCCATGCTTTTTGCAGGTACTTCATTAAATAGCTGTGTAGAACTTGATCCGGTTGATTATTCAGATATAAATCCATCTAACTTTCCTCAGTCGGAAAACGATATAGAGACGCTGGTCAATTCTTGTTATTATTCTGTGCGTACTAGTTGGTTCGACGGTTTGTTTGCTACTAGTGAGCGAGGTGTAACGGCTGTGAACGACTTGACTACTGAAATATTAACCTGTAAAGGAGGCTTTTTGAAAGATATTTCTGATTTGAACTATTTTCCTACTACAGCCGATTTGACTCGTTTCTATTATACAGATACCGATGGATATAGTGACGGTTGGGTAAACGATGTGAGCCGTTGTACATCTGTTTTGGCTGAAATAAACAAAGCGTCTTTCCTTTCAGATACAAAGAAAGAGAAGTATGAAGCCGAAGTACGATGCGCACGCGGATTAATTTGCTATTATCTGTACGATATGTTCGGACCGATAGTTGTAGCTACAGAAGAAGAATTGGATAACCCCACTCAAGAAAAGCCACTTGCCCGACTCAGCAAGGAAGAGATGGTTAAGTATATAGAAACAGACTTAACTTATGCTGCTGCACATTTGCCGTCTCCGTCGGAAGCGGAATATGGACGTTTTAGTAAAGGCTTGGCAAAAATGTTGTTGATTCGTCTTTATCTGCACGAAACCGTATCGGATAAGTCTTATTATGATAAGGTAGAAACGTTGGCTAACGATTTGATGTCATCGTCAATGGGATATTCTTTATCAGACAGTTATCCGAAAATGTTCGAAGTAGGAGGACAAGGACCCGACAATAAAGAAATTATTTGGGCTTTGCCTGTAAATACGGAGATGGTAAGTTGGAATGACTGGCATATGTTTGTATTGCCTACCGACTTTGATGATCATGGTATGCCGTCTGGATATGAATCATTGAACAGTACTTGGTACTTCTACGACTCTTTCGAGGATGGAGATACTCGTCGCACTTATTTAGTTGATAGCTATAAATCAAAGAACGGAACTATTGTAAATCGTGAAAATCCGGGTACACACATGGAGTTAGGACCTATTCCTATGAAGTACGGATACGATACAAGTATACAGGGAAATGGTGGAAAGAGTACTATTAATCCTATTATATTCCGTTATGCCGATGCTTATTTGTCATTAGCAGAAGCTCTTTATCTTAAGAATGGTTCTACCGCCGCCGATAAAGAAAAAGCACGTTCGCTTATTAATACCATACGTAATCGTGCTGGGTTAGCTGAACTTCCGGCAAGTGCTATCGATGCACAAAATAAATTTGTAGAATGCTTGTTGAAAGAACGTAGCCATGAATTCTGGTGCGAAAACGGACAATATCGTGCAGACTTGATTCGTTTCGATAAATTCGTATCGCATGCTGAGACTGTGAAAGGTACTTCTTATGCTAATAAGAATAAAGAACTTTATCCACTGCCATTGTCGGCTATAACCGATGGTAAGGGCTTGGTGCTAAATAATCCGGGTTATTAAAGATTATGTAATAGGGTCATGCAGACTATAATAAATGTCTGCATGATTCCACCCTAACAAGAAACTTATTATGAAAAAGACATTTATATATTGGTTAGGCTGCATGTCTATGCTTCTTTCTATAGGATTGGCTGCATGTGTAGGCTCAGCTAAAAAGAACGTTAGCGATAATTTTATTCATATAGAAACTCCTGAGCGTCCTGCCGGACAGCAAGATGTGATAGGGTTGACTTGCGCTCCTATAGATACAGTACGCATAGGTTTTGTAGGATTAGGAGCCAGAGGTACTGAAGCCATACGTCGTTTTACTTATCAACAGCATGTACAGGTAAAAGCGCTTTGCGATTTAAATCAGTGGCGTGTAGATTCATGCAACAGAATGTTGCAACGTGCGGGAATGGACAAAGCCGATGTTTATTATGGCGATGAGAATGCGTGGAAAAAATTATGCGACCGCCTGGACATAGACCTTATTTATATAGCTACCGATTGGGTACATCACACTCCAATCATGCTATATGCTATGGAGCATGGCAAACATGTAGCTTGCGAAGTGCCGGCAGCTATGACATTAGATGAAATATGGGATGTGGTAAATACCGCCGAACGTACAAGAAAGCACTGCATGATGCTTGAGAACTGTGTTTATGATTTCTTCGAGATAACCACTTTAAACATGGCTCGTCAGGGATTATTCGGAGAAATTACTCATGTAAAGGGTGCTTATAATCATTGCTTGGCAGATATTTGGCCAGATTATAATGCCGATTGGCGTATGCAGTATAACATGAAGAATAGAGGTGATGTATATCCTACTCATGGCGTAGGTCCGGTATGTCAGTTGTTGAATATTCATCGTGGCGACCGTCTTACACGACTCGTTGCTATGGATAGCGATCCGGTATCGTTGCCTGCATATCTGGTAGAACATGGCAGAGCGAAAGATACTGTAAACTTCCAAAATGGCGAAGTTACGCTTTCTTTGCTGCGTACTCAGAAAGGGAAAACAATTCACATAGAACATAATGTGGCTTCACCACGTCCGTATAGTCGTTTGTATCAGCTTACAGGTACAAAAGGTTTTGCCAATAAATATCCAGTAGAAGGATATGCGCTAGATAGTAAGAGTCTTCCGGCAGAAGTAACTAAAGGTGCTGAATTTACAGCGCATGAATATATGCCGGAGGCTGTAAAAACAGCGTTGATGGAAGCATATAAAGATCCGATAGTAAAGGAGATGGAAGAAAGTGCTAAAAAAGTTGGCGGACATGGAGGTATGGATTTTATAATGGATTCTCGCCTTATTTATTGTTTGCGTAACGGACTTCCGCTCGATATGGACGTGTACGACTTGGCTGAGTGGTGTTGTTTGATACCGCTTTCTAAGATTTCCATTGAAAAAGGTAGTGTTCCGGTAGAAGTACCCGATTTTACTCGCGGCGCTTGGAATAAGGTACAGGGATATAGTCATGCTTTTGTAGCTAAATAATAAATATATAAGGTAATGAGATTGTTTGGCAGGATATATTGTTTATTGTCATTTTGTGGATTTGCTACTACAGGAATTTTTGCGCAAACCGGCTACGTATCTTATGAGGAGCGTGTAGACAGCTTGCTCCACAAAATGACATTAGAAGAAAAGGTAGCTCAGATAAGCCATATTCATTCGTGGGATATATTCGATGAAAAAGTCTTGAACGAATCAAAACTGGAGAATCTGTTGGCTGTGTCTCCTCGTGGATTTGTAGAAGGATTTCCTCTTACGGCAGAACAATGCCGAGAGTATATGCCGCGCATCCAGGAGTTTGCATTAAAACATACTCGTTTAGGTATTCCGGTATTTACCGTTGCCGAGTCGTTACACGGGTCGGTGCATGAGGGGTCAACTATATTTCCGCAGAATATAGCTTTGGCTTCTACTTTTAATCCTACCTTAGCTTATCGCAGAGCAGAAGCTATATCTGGCGAGTTACATTATCAAGGTATAAGGCAGATTTTGGCTCCATGTGTAGATGTAGTGCGCGATTTGCGTTGGGGAAGAGTGGAGGAATGTTATGGAGAAGATCCTTTCTTGAATGGTATATTTGCCTATGAGGAGGTTAAAGGATACCTTGATAGCGGTATATCTCCTATGCTGAAACATTTTGGTGCTCATGGAAATCCGATGGGCGGACTGAATTTGGCTTCTGTAAACTGTGGAGTCGGTGAGTTGCACGATGTTTACCTGTATCCGTTTAAGAGGGTTATTACTTCTCTTCCTGTTCAGGCTGTTATGTCAACTTATAATTCATGGAATCGCGTTCCTAATTCGGCTTCGCATTATCTGCTTACCGATGTATTGCGTAAGCAATGGGGATTTAAAGGATATGTATATGCCGATTGGGGAGCTGTAGATATGCTGAACACGTTTCATCATGTAGCAGCCGATGCAGCCGATGCAGCTAAGCAAGCTTTAAGTGCGGGACTTGATGTAGAGGCTTCAAGTTTGTGTTATCAGCAGTTGCCTCGATTGGTAAAAGATGGTAAGCTGGGCGAAGAGTTAATAAATCAGGCTGTACGAAGAGTGCTTTTGGCCAAATATCGTATGGGATTATTCGATGATCCTTTCGGAAAGGAGTATTCTGTTTCTAAACTTCATCAGAAAGAGAGTGTGGATTTATCTCGCCGGATATCCGAAGAATCGGTGGTTTTACTTAAAAACGATAACAGTTTGCTTCCTCTTGACATAGAGAATTTGAAGTCGATAGCTGTAGTTGGTCCTAATTCTAATCAGGTACAATTTGGCGATTATAGTTGGAGCCGTTCTAATAAAGATGGTGTAACTCCATTGCAAGGTATTGATTCATGGGCCAATAGGTATGGAGTAAAGGTGAACCATGCTGTAGGGTGTAGTTTGATGAGTCGTGACACTACAGGAATAGCTGCTGCGGTAGACGCTGTGCGTAAAAGTGACGTTGCCATTGTGTTTTGCGGCAGTGCCAGTGCGTCTTTGGCCAGAGATTATTCTGGGTCGAACTGCGGAGAAGGATTCGATTTGTCTGATTTGTCGCTTACCGGGGCACAGGAAGAGTTGATACGTAAGGTATATCAGGTAGGTCGTCCAGTTATATTGGTATTGGTTACCGGAAAGCCTTTTGCCATTTCATGGGAGAAGAAACATCTTCCCGCTATATTGGTTCAATGGTATGGAGGCGAACAGAGCGGAAATGTGATAGCTGATATTTTATTCGGAAAAGTAAATCCTTCAGGTCATCTTACTGTATCTTTCCCACAGAGTGCAGGACATCTTCCGGCTTATTATAATCATTTGCCTACCGATAAGGGTTTGTATCATCAGCATGGCTCATATGAAAAGCCGGGACGTGATTATGTATTTTCTTCTCCCGATGCGCTCTGGGCTTTTGGTCACGGATTGAGTTATACTTCGTTTTCTTATAGTGACTTTAATACAAAAGTGGCAGAAGATTCTATTACGGTTTCGTTTACATTGTCTAATGATGGCGGGCGAGACGGAAAGGCGGTTCCGCAGTTGTATGTGCGAGATTGCGTAAGTTCTGTAGCTACTCCGGTAAAACAGCTGAAGGCTTTTAATAAGGTTTGCTTAAAGTCGGGACAAAAGATACGTCAGCATCTTAAAGTTGCGGTTGCCGATTTAGGATTTACAGATGAGAATGGAGTATATAAGGTAGAGCCAGGAGCATTTGAGTTAATGCTGGGCGATGCTTCAGACAATATTCTGCTGAAAGACACTATTACTATAGGCGATGCTGCGGATAATATAACCGAAAAATCATCGGCTGAGCATGTAGTGATAGAGAAAAAGATAAAAGTACAAGGTACTGTACGCGATATGCAAGCGACTTTGATGCCAGGCGTGGAGATTTATTCTACACTGTTGAAAAAGAAGGTAGGAACAACCAATGCTAAAGGAGAATACGTATTGAATGTTCCGTCTAATGATATATTGTTGTTCAGAAGAAAAGGATATATAGAAGAGCATGTAAAAGTAGGCGGATTATCGCAAATACAAGTAAAGTTGAGATATGGATACTAAAAAAGTTTTTCAGATAGATATTTTTTTATTATTCTTGAAGACGCATTGCTAATGTTAACAAGTAAAATGAAAAATATGTTCAAAATGAAAAAGACCTTATTGACTTTAATGCTCTGCTTCCTCAGTTTTGGTTGGACATGGGCACAGTATGCTAAATCCGTTTCTATTTTAGGAGACTCGTATTCAACTTTTCAGGGTTATGTACAGCCCGAAGAGAATGCCATTTGGTATTTTGATCCGGTAAATACATCTATTACCGATGTAGCTTCCGTGCGCCAGACTTGGTGGCATAAGTTTATCAAGAATAATGGCTATAGACTATGTATGAACAACTCTTATTCGGGTTCTACCATCTGTAACTCTGGATATAAACGTGATAAACCCGATTTTGCTGATTATTCAGACCGATCTTTCGTAACACGTATGAATAATCTGGGATGTCCTGACATCATCTTCATCTTCGGAGCTACCAACGATGCTTGGGCTGGTTCGCCAATCGGTGAGTATAAATATGATGGTTGGACTAAAAAAGATTTGTTTTCTTTCCGTCCGGCTATGGCAAATATGCTTGCATTCATGACAAACAGATATCCTAGCGTAGAAATATATTTTATCCTGAACAGTGACTTGCAGGAAGAAATCAACGAATCGGTTAAGACTATTTGCAAACATTATCAGGTGCCGTGTATCGTATTAAAAGGGATAGATAAAGCCAACGGACATCCTACTATAAAAGGTATGAACCAAATTTGCGAACAGATACAATCTTTCATTTCTAATAAGTAAGAGTATGAAAACGCTGAAGTTGATATTCGCAATTACGATTTGTTTGGCATATAACGCTTGCCTTTATTCACAAACTGTTTGGAAAAATCCCACGGCAGAAGATTTTCCAACAGTTCACGGACAAGCATGGAGTAATGAATTGAAAGGATTTTATCACAGACTTCCTCAACGTGCGGAGAGTAAAGTGCGGAAACCTCTTTGGGATTTGTCAACAAATAGTGCGGGACTTTCTGTGGTTTTCCGAACTAATGCTACAAATATTCAGGTACGCTATCAAATAAATGGCGATTTTAGTATGCCTCACATGCCGGCTACTGGTAAATCGGGGGTAGACCTTTATGCCACCGATGGCAATGGTCGCCAGCGTTGGTGTGCTGCTAAATACGCTTTCGGCGATACTATCAGATACAATTATTCTAATATATCGTATGTTACTAATCCCGAATATGGCTACGAATATCAACTCTTCTTGCCTCCGTACAGCGAGTTGAAATGGTTAGAGATAGGAGTTCCCGAAGGAAGTGATTTCTCTTTCGAGCCTGTTTCGCAAGAAAAGCCAATTGTAATTTACGGTACTTCTATCGCTCAAGGTGCGTGTGCTTCTCGCCCCGGAATGATATGGGGAAACATTATTAACCGTAAACTGCAGCATCCGGTTATTAACCTCGGTTTCTCTGGAAATGGACGACTGGAATCTGAACTTTTCGACCTTCTTACGGAAATAGACGCTAAACTCTTCATCATAGATAATATGCCGAACATGACAAACGACCGTACATCTCTTATTTATGAACGGGCTACTGCCGGCATTCGTAAACTTCGTGAGAAGAGCGATGCTCCTATTCTGTTGGTTGAACATAATGGATATGGCAATGAACTTTCTTCGCTCGAAGCCGAGAGCTCTTACCGAAAAACAAACATCGAGCTGCGTAAGGCATATAAAGACTTGAAGGCAGAAGGAATTAAAAACCTTTATTACCTGACTAAGGAAGAGATAGGTTTTCATCAAGATGCAATGGTAGAAGGTGTTCATCCCAGCGACCTTGGTATGCAGATTTATGCCGATGCCTATATCTCTAAAATCAAGGAGATTCTGAAGGAAGATTGCGATAAACGTACTGTTTTTGTTCCTTGCACTCAGAACCGCGACCCGTACAACTGGAAACAGCGTCACGAAAAAGTGTTGAAACTTAATAAGGAAAAGGCTCCCCAGATTCTGATGATAGGTAATTCCATCACTCATTATTGGGGAGGTGAACCTACAGCACGTCTTGTAAGAGATGAAGATAGCTGGAAGAAACTTTTCAAAGGAAAGACAGTACGAAACCTTGGATTTGGTTACGACCGTATAGAGAATGCCTTGTGGCGTATCTATCATGAAGAACTCGATGGCTATGATGCGGAAAAGATTTTCTTGCTGATGGGAACCAATAACTTGGAAAAGAATTCTGATGACGAAATTATCGACGGAATCAATGAATTAGTGCGTGCCGTACGCCATCGTCAACCAAAAGCTAAAATCTATGTGGTAGGTATTTTGCCACGCGCATGGCAAGAACTTCGTGTTTCTACACTCAATAAAGTATTGCGAACACGGTTATTAACAGACGAGGCAACCTTTGTTGACTTATCTGCAGAACTTACCTTGCCGAATGGAAATATTATAAATGAATTATTTTCTGATGGTTTGCATCCCAACAAGGAAGGTTATCAACGTATAGCCAAAGCATTGGAAAAGGTGATTAAAGAATAATCTATAGAATTTCTAAAGAAAGAAAAAATGAATATCAAGAGTATTTTGCTGTTTTCTGCGTTTATCTTGTCCCTATTTTCTTGTACAGACAATCAGGCTATCAAGTTCGGTGTAATTACAGATTTGCATTATGCAGACCGGGAGACAGTAGGAACCCGCTATTATTCGCAATCCATAATTAAGATGGAAGAAGCTTTTTCGGTTTTCAAGAAGTCGAAAGTAGATTTCATAATTGAACTTGGCGACTTTAAAGATATGGGTGTAACTCCCGACAAGGATAAAACCCTTTCGTTTCTGAAAAGCGTGGAGTCAGTATTTCAGAGTGCCGGCGTGCCAGCCTATCATGTGCTTGGAAATCATGATATGGATAATATTTCAAAGGATGATTTTCTTTCTAATACAAGCAATCCTGGAGAAGCTAACGCAAAGGCATATTACAGCTTTACTGTAAAGGGCGTGAAATGTATAGTACTTGACGCCAATTATAACGAAGATGGCAGCCATTACGACTGTGGCAATTTTGACTGGACTTATGCTATGGTACCAAAAGAAGAGATAGTATGGCTGAAAAAGGAGTTGAACGAGGGTAATGAAGATATAATAGTATTTATTCACCAACTATTAAGCAAGAGTGCACCTTCGTGCGTATGCGTTCAGAATGCTTCTGAAATTAGAAGTCTGTTTGAAAGCAATTCCAGAGTCAAAGTAGTATTCCAAGGTCATCATCATGAGGGCCATTACGAAGAAATAAATGGTATTCACTATATCACAATCCCTGGAATGATAGAAGGCGAATCTCCTGAAAACAACACTTATGCCGTAGTTGAGTTAGATAAAAATGGCAGGATACTGGTAGATGGATACAGAAAATGCCCGGACAGAATACTCGAAACAAGAAAATAGAATCATATTATAGCACACAAAAGAGGGTATATCGTGATAAGCGGTATGCCCTTTTTTTATGTAGTATGCTAGGCATTAAAGCCGACACAATGTAAACTGAAAGTCGATAATCTCACATTGAAAAACTACTCCTATTACCATAAAAGTTCTATACTTAGGCTAAGTATATAAAAACTC